>SMTZ1_10002973_pt1 | contig 19422 bp, 10 predicted proteins | sample DeeMarSWOR136_30_FD_25667 | JGI IMG/M metagenome (IMG submission 25667)
GGAAATTGTAGCGGGTGTAAACACCAGCAGGATCCCATAGACACTCGAAAAAATCAGACCGATCGCAAGCAAGATTGTTCCGACCTTTAACATCCAATCCCTCCTTAAAATAAAATTTTATCCCCAAAAACGGAGGATGCGTTGGGAAAAATGCATCCACTCCCTTTGGGACGGAATTCCATCTGTTCCCTTTTTGTGATTATCGGATCATATATGGCAAGATTATAATAAACACATATGCATAATGCAAACAGAAAAATTTATCGGCTCATCCCCTGATTTCCTTCAACCCAGCCGCTCTCTAAATTGGATCTTCTAATACAACCATGCCTGGATCCGCGTCCTTCCTGAAGCCGAGTGATTTCTTGTATTGTTCATAGGTTTTGGGGCGTACTATTTCAAATTCATTTTCTCTAAAAGTTCATCAAACTTAGGAAAAGAGCGCCGTGATAAAATATCATTCATACCGGAGGCTGTCAACGGGATTTGAAAAGGCTGCTCTAATAATTTTTATACACACGGTAAACAGAGCAATGAATACCGCCATTATCCCTGAAACGATAAATATCCATACCGCGATGCTGGTTCTGTAGGCATAATTGTTCAGCAATTTGTTCATGAGATAATAAGCAATGGGCCATGCGATCGCATTGGATAACTTTCCGGATGCCAATTTCCTTTGTCCGCTGCTCTGCGGTGAAGGAAGCCATCCCGAAAAGCCCAAGACAAGAGATGAATATAGCTAAAAATGTGAAGGACCTATAAATCTCACCTCTCCTTTGGTCATTCCCATACTGTCTGTTGAATTCATCATCCAGAAATGTGTATTCAAAGAGATTGTTGGGTGCAAACTCAGCTGCTTTTTTTTCTAAATAACCTAAGGTTCCAGATATATCGTCCGGTCTGATTTTTACAAAAATGTAGCTGTGAGAACCATGCCGCTGGGATAAGGTAAAAATGACAGGTCCGATCTCAGTGTGGAGCGAGCGGGTGTGAAAATTTTTGACGATACCGATTATTTTTCCTTCATCCTCCCAACAGGAAAACATCTTCCCGATGGGTGATTCCAATTCTGTGATCCTTAAGGCCCCCTCGTTCAGAACGTAATTCTCCGCGTCAGTTGCAAATTCCTCAGAAAAGCTTCTCCCCTGGATAATTTCCATGCCGAGAGTCTCAAAATAATCATAATCTACGGAAGCATCTGTCATGGTCACATAATCCTCGGGGCCTTTTCCCTCCCAATAAACAGGATTGATGTGTCCGATATTTGTCGGTATCCTCCGGGCCGCCGTGACATTTATAACATTCGGATTCTGTTTGATCTCATTTTTGAATGCCTTGTAGGCTTGTCTCAACTCCCTGTTCATGGATATGACGACCACATGTTCTCTGTCGAGTCCGATATCCTTGTTCCTGATGTAGTTGAGCTGCTTGTACATGATGATGGTCCCGATGATCAATACAATGGTCGCGGTGAACTGACTGACAACCAGAATCCTTCTGAGTACAAAGCCACCCGAGCCCGCCTGGATCTTCCCTCTCCTGAGTATATTCGAAGGTCTAAAGGATGAGAGCATAAAAGCCGGATAACTGCCGGAGGCCAAACCGGTAAAGAGAATGATTCCCAGCAATAGGAACAAAGTCGAAACATCGCCAGTGAGGTCCAATGTCAACTGTTTTTCTGCAAGATTATTGAACGCCGGCAAAAAAAGATAAACCATACCGATGGCCACCAGAAGCGCAAAAGCCGCGAGGATGATCGATTCTCCGATAAATTGCCTGATGATATCTGCTCTTTCTGCGCCTATGACCTTTCTCATCCCGATCTCTTTGGCCCGGGTGTTCGATCTGGCCGTGGTGAGGTTTATGAAATTGATGCAGGCAATAATAAGGATGGCGATGGCGATCGTCAAGAATATATAGACATATAGGATCGGATCCGTGCCGTTTAACGAATACAGATGGACTTTAGAAAGAGGTTGTATATGAAGGACGACTTTCTGTCTCGTTCTTTTATCATGTTCCATGACAAATCCAGAGATCTTCTCTGCAAAGTCCTGTATGGAGACGTTTTTTTCCAAAAGCGCATATGTTCGGGCTTCATAGGACCAACTGGTATCTCCCCGCTCGCCCATGAGTCTCATCGAAGCAAGAAAATCAAACTGCAAATGTGAATTTTCAGGAACATCTTTCAATATGCCGGTCACAATCAGATCAATGTTGTTGTTAATCAATAATGATTTGCCGATCGGATCTTGGCTGCCAAAATATTTGGCGGCAGCACGCTCTGTTAAAACGATAGACTCCTTGCTGGCAAACACTGTATCTGGGGTGCCCTCGATGAGCGGAAATGTGAATATCCTCAAAAAATCATCATCCACCAATGCGCCTCTCTCGTTAAAGATCCTGTCGCCATATTTCAAGAGCCAATATCTAGAGCAAAATCTCGCGATTTTTCGGACTTCCGGATACTGCTCTTTAAAAACCGCAGCAAGAGCCAGGGGATTAGAAGAATATTTGGTCCCCTGAAGCTCAGGAATAGTCCTATACAGATCGCTGTAATTCTCGTGGAACTTGTCATAGCTCAGTTCATCCTGGACCCACAAGAGGATCAAAATACAGCAGGCCATTCCCACAGCCAAACCCATGACGTTGATGAAAGAATAAATCTTGTTGTTTCTGAAGTTTCTCCATGTGATTTTGATATAATTTTTAAGCATGGCGGCTCCTGTTGATATGGATAATTTCGTAGGGTTTGTCCTCGAGGGAGGTGATGGCGGCCAATATCATCTGCTCCAATAGCGTAAGTTCCTTCGTGGTTTTTTTCTAAATATAACTTCGGCCCTGGGATTGAAATTCTGGATCATTTTTTACGTAACTTATCCATATATTAAGACGTATATTACTTAAAAAGGTTACTTAGATACTGATAGAAATTTTGTGTTTCACCATGATTGCCGCCATAAGATCCCGTATCGGTCTCTATGGACTTTCAGCTTATACATCACAGCAGAAAACTAAGAAAACAGGAAACCGAAAAGTGCATGGCGCGTCGATATGGAGAACAGGAACCTTTTGAGACTCTGTTTCGTCATTTCTTATGAACGCATGAGAGGAGGATAGAATGGTCAAAAACTACATCAAAATTGCCCTGCGGAATATTCAAAAATATGCCGGATATTCGTTCATCAATATCCTAGGTCTTTCCATCGGAATGGCATTGTGTATACTCATTCTCCTCTTCGTTCGGTATGAATTGAGCTATGACAAGTACCATGAGCACAGCGAGAGAATCTACAGGCTCGAACGTCGGTATATTGATTCTGATGGTTCAATAGCAGGAGGTTTTGCCACTCTTGCGCCTTCCTTTACGCCCTTTCTCGAAAAAGATTTTCCTCAAATCGAACACATCTCACGTATTTGGAACCCTGGCAATACCCTGATCAGCTACGGAGACAAAAAATTCATCGAAGACGGCTTTTACTTCGCCGAGTTCGATATCTTTGAGGTGTTCACACTTCCTCTGATCCGGGGGGATTCTCAGACCGCCCTGGCAGAACCAAATAGTATCGTCATTTCAGAATCTATGGCAGAGAAATATTTTTCAGATGAAGATCCCGTGGGTAGACAGGTCAAAGTTGATCGGACCCGCCTCTTTCAAGTGACCGGTGTCATGAAGGATATGCCTTCGAACTCCCATGCTCATTTTGATTTTCTTGCATCCTACATCACACTCAAAGGTTTATATGGAACAAACGAGAATGATTATTTTTGGGGAATCAGGAATTTTTCAGATAATGTGACCCATACCTACATGCGCCTGGCTCCAAATACGGACCTTGAAGAGATCGAATCAGCTGTTCCTGCATTCCTCGATAAATACATGGGAACACGAAAGGATCGGGACGGGAAGATCATCAGGGCAAGCCAGGGCACAACTATAATCTTCCAAAAAGTCACTGATATCCATCTGCATTCAAACACACGGGACGAGTTGGAACCAAACAGCGATTATCGCTATGTTCTGTTGTTCACCATCATCGCTGTCTTTGTATTGATCATTGCATGTATCAATTTCATGAACCTTTCGACTGCGAGAGCTGCTAAAAGAGCCAAGGAGGTTGGACTTCGAAAAGTGATTGGTGCGGACCGCCAGCTGCTTATGTTCCAGTTCATGGGAGAGTCTTTGATGATGGCCCTCATCGCGATGATCTTGGCCTTCATATTGGTCGGACTTTCGCTCTCCTATTTCAGCTCTTTTTCAGGCAGAAACTTAGGTTTCAAATTGCTGCTTGATCCTGTAGGTATTGTTTTGATCCTGGGTGTGTTTGTTTTGACGGGTTTTGCATCCGGCTTTTATCCTGCAGTCTACCTTTCTTCCTATAATCCTGCATCCATACTGCGGGGCGAAGTCACTCGAGGCAAACGAGGGGCCTTGATGCGCCAGGTATTGGTGGTTTTTCAGTTTGCTATCTCTATTGCCCTGATCGTTTGTGTCGGTGTAGTTTTCCGCCAGATGCGCTTCCTCCAGAACGTGGACCTCGGATTTGAGAGAGAGAACATTGTCTTGATTCCGGCAGATGGTGTGGTCAGAGAGAAATGGAGCCAGTTTAAACAATCCTTGGTCACGACGCCTCATATCCTTCATGCAACGTTATCAAAACGAACGCCCACAGGGAGGCTGATGGATGCGCCAGGATTCCGCACCGAAGTCTATGGAGAAGCCAAGGTCAGCTCTATCTACATGCCGCATAACAGAATCGAACATGATTTCTTCAAAACTTACGGAATGAAGATCATTGCAGGCAGGGACTTCTCCATCGAATACTCCACGGATGCCTCTGAGGCATTTATCATCAATGAATTGGCTGTCCATCAATTGGGTTGGAAGAGTATCGAAGATGCGATTGGCGCACCCATGTCTGTTCTGGGCCGGAAACAAGGACATGTCATCGGCGTAGTGGCGAATTTTAACTACGAATCGCTTCACAACGAGATTGTTCCTATTGTCAGTTATATCCTTCCCCAACAAGCAAACACGGTGTCACTGCGGATTGCTGGAGGGAAGACACAGGAAGCACTCAACTATGCCGAAGAAGTGTGGAGTCGCTTGCATCCCGAATCTGCCTTTACCTATGACTTTTTGAACGATCGGATTGCCGAGCTCTATCGGAATGAAACCAGGATGATGCAGATGTTCGGGTACTTCAGTCTCTTCGCGATCTTTATTGCCTCCTTAGGGCTGTTCGGACTTGCCTCATTCACCGCAGAACAGCGTACCAAAGAGATCGGGATCCGGAAAGTCATGGGCGCCACCCTGTCACATATTCTCTTCCTGCTCTCCAAAGAATTCACCAAATGGGTATTGGCAGCGAATGTTATCGCATGGCCCGTGGCCTTCTTTGCCATGCGGGGATGGTTGATCAATTTTGCATACAGGATTAGGATCGGATGGCTGGAGTTCATTTTGGCCGCAGTGCTGACATTCCTGATAGCGCTTCTGACAGTAAGTTACCAGTCAACTAAAGCAGGTTTAGCAAATCCTGCAGACTGTATCCGTTACGAATAACAACAAATTAGACCTCGAAATTCTCCCATTCGTGCTTGACTCGTTCCATGAGCTTCTTGAAGCGAGGCTCATCGCGGATATTGTCTAATAATTTATCATGATCATTCAGAAAGGGATAGTTTATGAAACCTCGATTGACTGCATTTTCGAGCCATTCTCGCGATTCGAACCTATGGCCTTCTGATTAGTACTCAGACGCTCTATTTAGCCTAAATGATTTATAATCTATAACTTATACCTATTCTAATTTTCCCCTTTGACCAAATTTTGAAACCTTTTTTCCGGGAAATTCTCACCTTTTGTCAGAAAGACTACATGATAGGATTAAGGAGGGGAATGACATTTGCATAAAAATATGATAACTTCAACCGAGCTACGGTTAATCATCCGATAATGAAGAGACGGGAATTCGTTAAAACACTGGGGGGATGCGCAGCGGCCCTTGCGGTAACGGATTGCGCAAGGAGGAAGGACAAACCCGATTCTTCTCCCCCGAATATAATTCTCATAGTGACCGATGACCAGCGCCATGATGCTGTAGGATGCGCGGGCAATCCGATCATTCACACACCTGTCATGGACAACCTTGCGGCACGCGGTATCCGGTTCGAACATGCCTTTGTCACAACTCCAATCTGTGCCGCCAGCCGTGCATCGATCTTTACCGGGCTTTATGAGCGCGCACACGGTTATACCTTTACCAAACCACCGCTTTCCTCCACACTCATGGACAGCAGCTATCCAGCAATCCTGCGTCAATCTGGCTACCACACAGGCTTTGTGGGCAAGTTCGGTATTGAGGTGGAGGATGGGGTCATTGGTGCCATGTTCGACCGGTTCCACTCCACAGCCTATCCCTACTTCCAAGAGGTGGACGGAAAAAAACGCCACTTAACCGATATCCATGGTGATCTGGCCCTTGCATTCCTGCGCAAACGGCCACACAATCAGCCTTTTTGTCTTTCCCTCAGTTTCTGGGCGCCTCATGCGGACGATGGCTCTACCCAGCAGTATTTCTGGCCTGACGTATGTAGTGAAATGTACCGGGATGTGGTCATACCACCACCTCCCACATCCGAACCGGAGTTCTTCGAGGCCCTTCCCGATTTCCTGAAGAATTCCCTTAACCGGGTTCGCTGGTTCTGGCGCTTCGACACACCTGAGAAATATCAGGCAATGGTCAAAGGTTACTACCGTATGATCAGCGGAATTGACAGGGTCATCGGATGGCTGAGAGAAGAGCTTGTCCGTCAGAGTATAGAGCATAATACCATCATTATACTTATCAGTGACAACGGCTACTTCCTTGGCGAAAGGGGTTTTGCCGGTAAGTGGCTGATGCACGAGCCATCCATCCGCGTGCCCCTGATCATCTATGATCCAAGGATTCCGCAAGAGTTTGTGGGACGCATCATTACTAAGCCAGCGCTCAACCTGGACCTGGCTCCTAGTCTTTTGGACCTGGCCAGTCTTCCTGTTCCAAAAAAAATGCAGGGGCGTAGTCTCGCGCCCCTGATGAGAGACAGGAACCAGCCCTTCCGAACTGAGGTCTTTTGTGAGCATCTCTGGGACCATCCCCAGATCCCCCAAACGGAGGGTATCCGCACAGATGGGTGGAAATACATTCGTTACATAAAGCACCCCGAGTACGAGGAGGTTTACAACCTCACTGACGATCCCAATGAAAGCCAGAACCTCGCCTCTGATCCGGGACAATCCTTGCGATTGCAGAATCTGCGCCAAAGGTGCCGGGAGTTGGCGGATTCAGCCCGCCATCAAGGAAAAGAAAAATGAATCAGGCAGGCAAAAGCAGCACATCTCCGTCACAAAGGAAGAGAATAAGGAATGCACTTCATTTCGGCGTGATTGTATTGACAGCAACAGTGTTCGTAGGCTGCAGCCAAAGCGGAGGGCTTCGTGTGACAGATCTCCGAACGCAATACAGGGTGAATCCTCTAGGAATCGGCACAGCCATACCTCAGTTGAGCTGGACCCTTCAATCTGATGCCCGTAATTGCACACAAAGCGCCTACCGAATCCTTGTTGCGGAGAGTGAAAAACTTCTGGCTGAAGAGCTGGGCAGCCAGTGGGATAGCGGCAGGGTGGAATCGAACGAAACCCTCAACATTCCTTATGCCGGAAGCCCACTGGATTCAGGGCAGAAGTGTTTCTGGAAGGTCCGCATCTGGGACGGATCTGGACAGGCTTCGGACTGGAGCGCCCCATCATTCTGGGAAACCGCACTTCTCAACCCTGGCGATTGGAAGGCCAGTTGGATCTCCGACGGCAAACCCACACCTGAGAAGGATGCCGATTTTTACAAGGAAGATCCTGCGCCCCTTTTCCGCAAGGACTTTGTCCTGGATAAGAAGCCCCTAAAAGCTAGGCTTTACATCTCAGGACTGGGATACTACGAGGCCCACCTAAACGGCCGCCGCGTGGGCGACCGGGTTCTAGACCCAGGATGGACAGACTATGCCGATCGGATTCTCTACAGCACCTACGATGTGACTACCCTGCTCCAAAAAGGCTCAAACTGTCTTAGCGCGGTAGTGGGAAATGGCTGGTACAACCCTTTGCCGTTACGTATGTGGGGAAGACTCAACCTGCGCGAACATTTGGTTGTAGGCCGTCCTTGCCTGATCGCACAGCTAGAAGTCCATTTTTCCGACGGCAGATCCCTCACCGTTGTCACCGACAAATCCTGGAAAGTGCACAAAGGCCCCATCCTTCGAAACAACATATACCTGGGAGAGGTGTATGACGCCTGCAGCGAGATCCCTGGCTGGGATATTGCCGGCTTTGATGATTCGGCCTGGAGCCAAGTGGCATCCACACCTGAACTGGGAGGCCGATTAGAGGCCCAGTCACAACCTCCCATAATAGCTGCAGAGGAGATCCGCCCAGTGGGTATCTCAGAGCCCCATCCAGGAGTATTTATTGTAGACTTCGGTGAGAATTTCGCTGGCTGGGCCAGGCTTCAGGTGAGGGCATCACGTGGGACCAAGATACGACTACGCTATGGGGAACTCATCCACCCTGATGGAACTCTCAATCCCATGACAAGCGTGTGCGGACAGATTAAGGGATTGCGCCGCGACAACAGCCCCGTCGGAGGTCCAGGAGCCCCGGAAATCGCAGTTCAGCAGGATGTCTATATCTGCAGAGGAGAGGGGAAAGAAGTTTACGTCCCCGCTTTCACTTTCCATGCCTTCCGCTACGTAGAAGTCACGGGCTTCCCCGGCCGCCCGGGACCGGAGGCTGTTACTGGCCTCCGCCTGCATTCTGACGTGGAATCCGCAGGCAACTTTACCTGCTCAGATCCTCTCTTTAACCGCATCCAGGATATGACGCGGCGGACTTTTCTCAGCAATCTTTTTAGCGTCCAATCGGACTGCCCCCACCGTGAACGCTTCGGTTACGGCGGCGACATAGCCGTGACCTGCGAGGCCTTCATGATGAATTTTAACATGGCCGCCTTTTATGCCAAGGCGGTCAGGGACTGGCAGGATGCGGCCCTTCCCGATGGAATGCTGACAGACACTGCCCCCTTCGTGGGAATCCAGTACTGCGGAATGGCCTGGGCCATGGTTCATCCGCTGTTGCAGGCTGAGCTTTTCCGCTATTACGGCAGCCGGAGCCTGATAGAGGAGCAGTACCCCACTTCCCGCCGCTGGCTTGATCTGGTCAATTCACAATACCCGGATCACATCGTGACCGAAGGACTGAGCGATCATGAAGGGCTGGAGCCGGCACCAGCAGCGCCGATGGTGACACCTCTCTACGCCGAGTCCGCCCGTATCCTCAGCCGGCTGGCTGACATTCTTGAACTCAAGAAGGATGTGACCAGATATCAAAAGCTCTTTCTGGATATCCAGGAAACCTACTTGGATCGTTTCCTCGAGCGTAGGACCGGGCAGGTGCATCCCCACACCCAGGCGAGTCAGGCGATGGCCCTGGGCCTAGGCCTTCTTCCTCCAGAAGAGCGGGACAAAGCGCTTCAGGTTTTGCTCAATAAAATTCAGGAAGAGCATGATGGGCATCTCTCTACGGGGATATTCGGGACCCGCTATCTCTTGGAGGTCCTCTCCAGGACGGGGAATGCTGACCTTGCCGCTGCGATTGTGAGGGAGACAACATTCCCCGGATGGGGTTACATGCTGGAAAGCGAGGCCACGACGCTCTGGGAGCACTGGGAACTCAGTGACAATACATTTTCTCACAACCACCCCATGTTTGGATCGATAAGCACTTGGTTTTTTCATTGGCTAGCCGGGATCAAGCCCCACCCCTTGGCCAAAGGATTCGACCGGTTCAGCATTAGGCCCCAGCCGATGGAAGGATTAACGTGGGTCGAAGCCGAATACAACTCAGTAAGAGGGAAGATCCGTGTTTTCTGGGAGCGGGTTGAAGAGGAATTTGTGCTGAAAATCACTGTCCCTCCCAACACACGAGCCAAAGTTTTCATACCCACCTCCGATGTTGAAAGCATCAGGGAAAAAGGAAAGCTTGAAACGGGTATTCCGGAGAGATGGAGCTGGGAAGCTGGCAATGGATACGGCGTCTGCGAAATCGGATCTGGAACTTATACTTTTAGCTCTAAATACAAATAGGACGTAATACATAGAGTTCATTATAGCTAAGAATAAAGTGGTACGCCTCTTGACAGCAAGTCCACATATTTCAAAACTAATTTAGAAAATTGACCAAAGATGGGGGCAAGTCCACATGAACTTAGGAATCTAATTCTGAGGGTGGTACAATGACTCGGGGCAGGTCACCGTGACATTCAGGCTTACATCTATGAACAACGCTTATATTAATACAACTATTGATTATGGGGAACAGTTACAGTTGCAGTTGCAGTGGCCGTATTTCCAGAAGCATCAATCGCGGTATAGGTAATAGTGTAAATCCTTCCAGTACCAGTACCCGATCTTTCTGCTCTCAGGTAAATATTTCCATTTTCATCCACTTGAATATCATTCATGGTATTTCCATCGCCCACAGTTGTATCAAAATTGGGATCATAAGTATTAGTTTCATCTCCTTCATTCATTGTTATCGAAGTCAATTCGGCAACAGGATTAGGATCACAATTATCGCTTATTATCACTGTGCGGGTGATGAGAACCATCTTGTGATTTGGAGGCCACAACACGCTCGGACTTACTGATGCGCCTATTTCTGGCAAAGTCGTATCTTCTATGATAACAGTTTGAGTTTGAGCCGTAGTATTCCCGTTTCCATCATCGTATGTCCATGAAATTATATAAGTACCAAGGTCCGAATAAAACAAAGGATCAGTAGTCGTCCCTTCAATAAATCCTGCACAGTTATCAGTTGCAGTTGGCTTTAATGTGACGTCTAAAAAACATTCACCAATTAAATCAGGCAACTCGGCAATATCAGGAACTGGAGGGGTCGTATCTACCACAGTAACAACAGCTTGACATGTATCTGATTCCCCATGCTCATCAGTTACAGTTAAAGTGACATAATAATCCCCAGGAGGGAATGGCCCAGAATTATCTATTGAAAGTGTGATATCATCTCCATCAGGATCATAAGACCCGCCATCTATATCTTCTGGAGCAATCACAGCTTCGCAGCTGTCATCAGTAGGGACTTCAATATCTTTGCAAAGAGCAACTGGGGGATTATTAGAAGGTACTGGAGTCCAATCCGGATAAACATCATTGTTTGGATGATTGGTTAAATTAATCATTCCATTTGGATATTCGGTCTGAATAGCATTCATTAAAACAATTTCAGAATTGCCAAAGTGATTACTTTCAAAAATAATAAGTCCATCATTAGCTCCTTCTGCCCATGTAGGCCAGAGATTAGTTTCACCTGAAATGCCAAAAGTAAGCTGAGTTATATTATTACCATCTGAGTCCATCTTAAATACATTTCTCGGAGTCCCTGTTCCTGTATATTCATGATACACAATCCAGGAATCAGATCTGTTGATTTTACCAACCCATTTTGCATTTCCATCTGCTGGTTTAATGATTTGTTCATTAATGCCATCAAAATCTTGATAACCGCAATAAATATTTCCTGTCCAGCAACATCGCGGCTCTCGCGAAAACAAAATTCTAGAACTATCGTTAGTAATGTCAAAATATTGTGTATTTTTTCCTGATGAGTTAGGAATTTCAATATCCTCTCCAGTTTCGATGTTCATTCTGTGTACAAAAGCCATGCTTGCCGGGATCACCTTGGTGTAATACAGAATATCTGGGTCGTTTGGATCCCATTGCGGATGCCAAGCATAATATTCGTTAGTTGGATAGTTCGTTAGCTGCCTAAGATTTGATCCATTGTCATTCACAACGAATAATTCATCGCTACTTTGACTACTCAACCGACCTATAAATGCTATCATTTTCCCGTCATTAGACCACTTTGGGAAAAAGACTTTCTCTATCTCTAAATCTATTGGAAAATTTGTTAAAGGATTACTCTCATATGTAATTAGATCAAGAATCCATAAATTTTCGTAACCATCTCGGTTGGAAACAAACACAACTCTGCCACCAATTTCAGGAACTTGAGCGAAAGTAGCAGGGTTTAAAAGAAATAGAATAGAAAATGTGACCAAAAAACTTTTTCTTAACATTTAAAGCCTCCTAACCAATTTTTAATTGCTAGAAAATATTCTATTGTTATTAATTTATTTCTTCGGTATTGATGTCAATATATCCCCCCAAGATGCCCCGATTTGTCCTCATAAACCCCTCGTCTAATGAAAATTATGTCCCAAAACACCTTGACAGCTATGAGATAAAAATGTTCTTATTTTACTCATCTGAAGCAAAAAAGTGGAGAAAGAGGATAATTTATTAACAACCTGGAAGGAAATCTCCTCATATCTCAAATGTGACGTGCGTACTTGTAAAAGATGGGAAAATACATACGGCCTGCCTGTTTATAGAATTAGTGATAGTGTCAATACAAGAGTATTTTCGTATAAAGATGAAATAGATAATTGGCTGGTTAGAAAAAAAAATAATAAAAGGAATCTAGAAAAGCTTTTCTTGTTTAGATTCACTAGGGAAAAAGCATTATTCTTAGTATTTCTAATTATCCTGGGTGTTCTGGCTCTCTTTTTTGTTCTTAAAAATTCTGATAATGATATCCCCTGGGAGTTTAAGGTTCAAAATTCTTCTTTAATACTCTTGAACAAAAATGGAAATGAATTATGGAAGCACAATACGGGAATAGAAAATCTTTGTGGATATGAACATTATAAAAAACATTTTCAATACAGAAGAAGAATCAATAATATAGAATCTTCTCTCCCACATATTATCATCAAAGACATAACCAACGACAAAAAGCCAGAAGTATTGTTCAGCATACAAACTCAGGATGAATTCGATGAAGGAATAATATATTGCTTTAGTTACAAGGGTGATGAGTTATGGACGCTCGATACAGGTATGGAACTAAAATTTGGAAAAAAAGAGATATCTAAAGATTATAGGATTCATGGATTCGATGTGTATGATTTGGACAAGGATGGATCACTCGAAATAATTATTTTTGCCACTCACAGACATGATTTTCCAACTCAATTATTAATTTTAAATTCAAAAGGAGAAAAATTAGGAGAATATTGGAATTCTGGTAGATTCTCTGATCTCCAATTTATTGACTTGAATAATGATGGAAGAGATGAAATCATTCTCTCTGGCTGCAATAATGAATATAGAAAAGGGTGCCTTATTGTCTTCGATACAGCTCAAATAAGAGGCGGGTCTCCTCAAAGTATTGAAGAATTTATATGTAAAGAATTAGAATCTGGGACAGAAAAATATTACATTCTTTTTCCCAGAACCGATCTTGATTTACTAGAAGCTAAAGTAGAAGCTATCAGCACAATAGACGATTTAGAAAACCATCGACTACTATTGACGAGTTTGGTCGGCAGAATTCTTTTTGAGCTGAGTTATGATCTTGAAATACAGAGTATCACCTTCAGCCACATGTTCCAACAAAAACATAAACTGGCACACTTAGAAGGAAGAATAAATAGTGAACTAAATGAGGAATATGAAGAGAACCTAAAAAAAGGTATTCTATATTATGATGGTGAAGATTGGGCACCTACGCCTACAATGACTTCTTATTGGAAGAGCAAATCTACAAATAATTAAAGTAGTTATTCCAACCCAGCCAGCCTCTCCTTCGCATCTTCTACCTCAGCAATACCTGGATCAGCATCCTTCCAGAGGGTGAGGGATTTCTCATAATGCTTCATGGTTCTGCCTGCATCTCCTTGCTGTTCGGAGATTTTCCCGAGCAAATTTTGACTCGTTTCTGAATCGTTCAATAGTTTTCTTATCAAAGGCAGTCTCTGGTTTAATTAGCTTTATAGCAATTCATTCATGCACTTCTATATCAAGAGCCTTGTAGACTTTCCCCATTCCACCTTTGCCCAATTCTTCGATGATTTCATATCTGTTGGCTAAAGTTGTTCCTCGGGTTAGTTCCTCCTTGGGTGTCTCTAGAGTTACAGTTATAGCAATACCCTCGGCGGGGAGAAGTTGTGTACCACACTCCTTACAGAATTTAGAATCAGAGGTATTGTCAAAGTCACACTTAGGGCCTTTCACTAACATTACTAACCCTTATTGCTGAGAAAAGAATATCAAGGAATCAGGGAGGTGTCAAATTAATCAGAGATCACCACATCGCTATGCTCCTCGTGATGACAGAAAATGATATACGCCCGGCAGGATTCGAACGCCCGACCTACGGATCCTGAGGGCATTGAGATCAAGGAATCTCTTGCGACTCTTTCTGGATTGCCCTCCAACATTTCTGTTGAGTGTACTGATTATTCCACCGGCAACACATTCATTTTTTGCAGCATATCCTTGAGGCGGGGATCACTCCGCAGGGGCCTAAAAGGAGGAAGCACTCTGATCCAAGGAAGGCCAGCAATGAGGACGCTCATAATTCGGCCATCGGAACGCCTCATCCATATTTCCGAGTGCTGTATTCAATTCGGCTAGACAAAAAGCACCGAATGGGGTGGGTTCAATTTTTTCCAATTCCTCTGGCGTCACCGTGACCCTGATCTCTTGGGCAATGACCTTGGCTATGTCGTTGTGCATCATCAAAACATCGGTCATGACCCGATCATATGTCTCCTCCCAAAGGTTCCGCTCTTCTGGAAAAACCTTGATCAACCGCACCCGTATACTCACGTTTTCTCCGACTTGCTGCACCGTTCCCTCCACCAGCGCATCTACATTCAGCTCCTCGGCAATCTCCGGCAACAGTTTCTCCGTATTTTTGTAACGCATGGCTGATCCGAGAGAAATCACCCGCAGTTTACCAATTCGGGATAGCTTCCCGATCAACTCGTCAGTAATCCCGTCTGCGAAATACTCCTGATCGGCATCACCCGTGAGGTTTTCAAATGGAAGGACCGCAATCGAATCGATGGTCGCCGCTCGAGTCGTGTACAGATAGAGGGTCCCTCCGATGATCAAAACCAGCAGAAGAGGAAGGCCTGCGTACAGAAAAACATTCTTCCACTTGATTTTACGCTTTTCTTTGGCAAATTTTTTCCTCCTTGCAGGAAGTATTCTCTCCCCGAGGGGAATCCCTTCCTCAATATTTTGTATATCTGCCAGGAGCTCTGTGGCCGTCTGATACCTCAGTTCCCTATCCTTCTCCATGCAAATCAATATCAATTTGTTCAGCTCTTCTGAAACATCCGGGTTGAGTTGCTTTGGTTCCTGAGCCAGCTTGGATTTATGTTTCAATGCCACACTCAGGGCCGTGTCTCCCTTGAAAGGAACACTCCCAGTAACCATCTCGTAGAGAATCACTCCTAAAGCATAAATATCCGACCGCTGGTCTGCCTCCTCTCCTTCAGCCTGCTCGGGGGAGATATAATCCGGAGTCCCGATCATCACACCTGTCTGTGTTACGCCGGGCGCCTCGACCGAATGGGCAATCCCGAAATCCATGATCTTCACATCGCCTTCTCCATCAATCATGATATTCTGAGGTTTTAAATCACGATGCACAACTCCCAGCCTATGGGCCTCCACCAATCCTTCGCACACCTGCTTGGTGATAGATAGGGCCTCACCGTTAGATAAAATGCGATTTCTTCTGATATAGCTTTTTAAATCCTCACCTTTCACATACTCCATCGTGATGTAGGGTGTGTCTGCATCCTTTGCAAGGTGATACATCTTGCAGATATTTTTATGCGCGATCTTGCGGGCGAATTTCAGTTCGTTGCGAAAACGTTCGACCGTAGTCTTATCAGAAGCGATCTCCGGTTTCAAAAGCTTTATAGCGACTTCTTCATTGATCTCCTTATCAAGAGCCTTGTAAACCCTGCCCATGCCTCCTTTTCCAAGTTCTTCGATGACTTCATACCTGGTGGCAAAAGTCGTTCCTGATGTTAGTCCTTTCGCGGGTGTCTCGAGAGTTTTTGTGACAGAAATTTCCTCTAAAGGTTTAAGTGGAGCTTTACATCTGCCACAATAAAAGGTTTCATCAGGATTCTCAAACTGACATTTGGGGCATTTAATTGACATTGCTTCCCCCTTTTTTCCATTTTTGGTCGATAAAAAAGATATCAAGAAACGAAGGGTCCTGTCAACTAGCTTCATACGTTACTACAAGGTATCACAAATTGTGCTTAAAATAGCTGAAACTACGGGTCTGTAGTATAAAAGACGACAACAAGAAAAAGGCTTTCTGGGGATACCCCTGGTACGCCCGGAGGGATTTGCTTGGAACTTTAAAAAGGATAACTGAAGATACTGAATCCCTGAAAATGCTGGCCGAAGCTACCAGCTGAGACTTGTTAGGACACGATCGGCGACTATAGTCGTACCCTTTTTCATGTCATTTCTTTACCGGAAGATTCGACAAAGAGCGACAAAAAGCGACATTTGGTCATTAAAGGTTGACTTAATTAACATCAAAATATATAAAGAAAATCGAATATATGGAGAGATCCAAGAACTGAGTCAAATTAACTTGCTTTTGACAAAATTTTGAAAACTTTCTGAGCATTTCTTATTAAATCAAGATGTTTCATAATACTAAAGAAAATAAATTACAATCGGGGGAATCAAAATTAAAGACAAAAACAAAGCTAAGAGTCAACATTTAAAAGGATTAATGAAATCACGCCAACGAATTACTGAATCGCAGAAAAAAGAAATCAAGAGCCAAGAGGAAGAGGAAAGGCAGTATATCAGTGACCTGATATCATTATCGAAAACGGCAATTGAGCTTGTTGATCTATCACCTGAAGAGGATATCTACCAGCTCATAACAGAGAAATTAAAAGAACTTATTGGTGACTGCGTTATTAGCATGAACTCGTTCGATGAGGCATCTAATAATTTTTGTGTCCGTGCTGTTACGGGCATTGGAAAACACAAGGACAAGGTTCTCAAGATTCTTGGAAAGCACCCGGTGGGATTGATTACCCCAATAAACGATGAGGCGAGAAACGGTCTAACTAGCCGCGAGTTGAAGAAGGTCGCCGGAGGACTATACGAACTTTCAGTAGGAGCGATACCGAAGGCAACATGCAATGCTATCGAGAAACTTCTCAACTTGAGTGACACATATGCTATAGGCTTTTCCTGGAAAGGAAAATTGTTTGGCAGTGCTACAATCCTCATGCGCAAGGGAACTGAATTGGGAGATCCGAGCATTATAGAGACGTTTGTAAGGCAGGCATCGATAGCGCTTCAGCGCCGTCAGGCAGAAGAGGCGCTGCGAAAGGCTAACGAAGAGTTAGAAATACGGGTCAAGAAAAGAACCGCTGAGCTGACAAAATCCAACAAAGAACTTCAGCATGAGATCGCTGAGCGCAAAAAGGCGGAAGAACAACTTAGGACATCACTCCAAGAGAAAGAAGTGATGTTAAGAGAGATTTATAACAGAGTCAAAAATAATATGCAGATTGTATCAAGTTTACTTAGACTTCAGTCCAATAATATAAAGAAGGGCTGTACAGATCGAAAGACCTGGCAAGAATTGATTTTTCTGATTATGTAAAAAAATTAACAACCCATTTATTTTCTGTCTATAGTCCAGTAAGTAAGAATATCAGTCTAAAGCTGGACGTTGAAGAAATTCACTTTGATATAAATGCAGCGATTCCTTGTGGGTTAATCATCAATGAGCTTGTAACTAATTCGCTTAAACATGCTTTTCCCGGTAAGGAGCCTGGAGAAATCTACGTTAAAATAGATAAAAATTTGGATAAATATACAGTGATTGTGAAGGATACAGGAAAAGGTTTTCCTGAGGATGAAGATTTTTTAATGACAGAAACATTAGGAATGCAATTGGTGACTGACTTGGTAAAGCAACTCAATGGAACTATTCATCTCGATAGAAAGTTGAGGCATTAAGTATGTACTGTGAGCTATAAAACTCTGGGAAGAGATGGATATGTTGGGTTTGATTATACAACTCGGCATGGAGCTGAAGCCGAAGGAGGCGGAGAAGTAAACTCCTATCCGATAAGCTGAGCTCGGATTGAAATCCCTTGTCGGTTTTTTGTGTTTCTCAATCCAATTTTAGGACTCCTAGCCTAAATAGCAAAAGGGATTCCCTGGCATAAAATTATCCTTAGTGATATAATAAATTTAGTGTCAGGGAATCCCCTTAATTCCCATCAAAAAACCCCTTTTGCTGACGCCCTGGCACTTCTATATAAAGGTCCCTTCAACCCAGCCAGCCTCTTCCTCGCATCCTTTACCTCCGCTATCCCAGGGTCAGCGTCCTTCCAGAGGCAAAGGAAACCAGCTTGCGGCATTGATATCAAATGCAACCAAAGTACAACACCATGCGTTAACCAATTGGAAATGAATTATTCAAATTTAAAGAGATATATCTTCTTTACAGCCTTCTACTTTCTCTTTTGTCTTGCTGTTCCCTCAATGGCTCAGCTTCGATCCCAATCTTTCTCCCTGACCCTTTCCGGGGGTTTTCTTTTCAATACGACATTCGGAAGGCTCAACCCGCTCCCTAACACAGCCGATGTCCCAGAAGTCATCGTCTCCCTCAAGAATAAAGGTGCTTCATTCGGATTGACCTTGGGGTACTTGATCACAGATCGAATCGAACTTCAAGGATCATTTAATTACAGCCGCTCAGAAATAATAAATGAAGTTGGGATTGGATTGGCTGGCATCCCCCTGGGTAAAACCAAAGTCTCGGACACGAAAAGCTTTTATTATAGTGGAAACATCCTCTTCTATTTTCCGCTCAATCGGATTTCTCCTTTTGTGACAGTTGGCTTGGGAGCAACTACTTTGAGGCCCACAAAACTTCGCTCCAGCACAAAGCTCTTTTTAAACTTCGGAGCCGGGATTAGATTCAAACTATCCCGGCATCTCTCCACGATCCTAGCAATCAAAGATTACATGAGTTTTTTCAACTATCCTAAGGATTTCGAGATGTTCTTTCCGGCCATCTATTCCCTTGACTTTAATAAATCCCAACATCGCTTGGGCATCCATGCCAGTCTGAGCTATACCTTTTGAGCAATTGGTAGTAAACAACCAGAGAGACCAACTTCTAATAGAGTCCTGCCAGCCTCTTCCTGGCATCTTCTACCTCAGCTATTCCAGGGTCAGCGTCCTTCCAGTATGGTATCAACAGATGTTGAAAGTAAGACGGATTTAAAAATTGAATAAAGAAAAAAGGCACTGCCTCAGGTTTGAGAGAGTGCCCTTTTATTGCTTAGAGATAGAGAGTTAAATTACAGTGACTTTTGTTGCCGCAGGTCCCTTTGGTCCCTGCTCTATGTCAAAGGTAACTCTATCGCCTTCATTGAGAGA
>SMTZ1_10002265_pt1 | contig 19421 bp, 14 predicted proteins | sample DeeMarSWOR136_30_FD_25667 | JGI IMG/M metagenome (IMG submission 25667)
ACATCATAATTAGAATCCCAGAAAGTTACGTATTCATCGTGAAAGGAGAAGTCAAACACGGTTACATGGTACTCTTCCTTGCAGGCAGCATGCAAACTGAACAATCCCAGTGAAGGATTACGTTCCATATCTGGAACTTTCACCAGTGCAATCCTTGACACACTCATAGGGCAGCCTCCAATTCAACCTTTTCGAATTCTTTTCCTAATCTCCATTCCTCGAAATATTTCCTTATCAAGGGAGAAGTCGCTATTTTGTACATGAGCTTCGGAATCACCAACCGACTTATTATACATTCTTCTCTCTCTACCTTTTCAATGGTGCCGCAAGACCAAAATGCCCTGTTAGGACAGCCGCATCCACAAAACAGCTTGAGTCCACAATCCACACATTGTAATGATTCACTCCTCTTGACCAAGGTTTTAACTACATCGGACGCCCTGAGCTCTGAAAGCCAGTCCTCGCTCACATCCCCCAACCGAAAGGAGGGATGGTTCAAACAGTCACATGGATATACATCTCCTCCAGGTTCAACAGCCACAATATTTAGACCAGCTCCACAAGGATCGCGAAGACATGGATAGATCTTGTCAAAGAGAAGAATATTACTCATGTATTGCAGAAGGTTTTCAACAGCTATCTCGAAGATTTTCCCTTGTTCAATGTAGTCTACTATTCTCAAATATGAAGCTGCAACTTCTAACCCCTTTGGAGTATATTCGGATTTTGCATGTCCCCTCCCCTTTGGAAAGAAAAGAGAAAATTTTATGCCTTTTATACCCATTTTCTGGAAAAATAGGACTATTTTTGGTAGGTTACTGGAATTCAAAGAGGTAACAGTGGTCACAATTCTTGGTAGAGGTATATTAACCTTTTCAAAGAGTTCTAACTTCTTAAGGATCATTTCAAAGCTTCCAGATCCGTCAGGAAACCTTCTGCATCCATCGTTGATATGCTGATACCCATCAAGAGATATCCAGACGTCAACATAATGTCGGGCAATGAACTCCATTTTTTCTTCATCGAGGAGCGTCCCGTTGGATTGAATTCTGAAAAGTATTTTCTTACTCACTTTTTCTGCCGCTTCATACCCAAAATCAACAACCTTCTGTATGAGGGGAAACTCAAGGAGTGGTTCACCCCCATGGAATATAACCAGTAGAAAATCTGCAGGAGTTCTCAGAGCAGTGGCGACAGCTCTTTGGGCCGTATCAAACTGCATGACAGTTGGTTCAGATGCAGGAGTGTAACAGTAGTCACACTTCATGTTGCACCTGTCTGTTAGATGGAGCAGCAGCATAGTTAACCACGGTTTCGTATACGTCTCAAATTGTGCCTTATTTACTACATATTTCCCATTAATGGAAAGCACCCCACAACAATACAGAGTATGTACGAAAGAGACTAAATCTTCAGGAGATCTCTGTGTAGCTTGAATTAATTCCCCAAAATTTTGGGTTTGTTCGATTTCATGAGCAAGTTCAACTCCCTGGCTGTCCAGTATGCACCACGCAGATGTTTCAGGAACAGCCAATATATAGTTATCTCTTTGTTTAAAGGTAGAAAATGGAGCAATATCGATTTTTGAATCCATACAGACCTCTACGTCCAGGTCCACCTTCAGAAAAGGTCGAGGCCCAGTACCCATCTCATTCATGATATCACAGAAACCTTTTTATATCCTGACTTTATAAATGTTTTCAAATTTAGGAGGTTAGCAAAATGTCCGCAAGAAGAAGGCCAGAAGTATTTGGCGCAAAGTACGCCATAAATGAAAAGCGACTAGGAGAATCTTCTAACAGAATTAAAGCATGGGACAACTGGAACAACCACAGTAGGACTGGTTGGGCCATATGGACGCTATAGGGGGGAAGTAAATGGGGCAAAATGCCCCTTATCACCCCACAGTGAGCTTAAATTGTTTCAGGAGAGGTTTTAGGGGGGGAGATTTCATTAGTATCCTCCCCTTCAGTTCTTTTAAAGATGGAAAGAGAATTTTAATAGTTTCAGATAATGGTGGATGGGGCGTTGTTAGCGAACGTGTATACAACCTCATTTTTACAAACTCCCAATCAAATTACAGGAGCTTATCAAAGAACATAGACAACGCAGATGAGCTCCTGAAAGCGCTATACAACCAGGGGTTAATCGCGATAAATGGCGACACTATCGTGAACAAAGAACAGTACAAAATGTACAAAGAGTATCAGCTTGACATGTTGATACTGCGGGTGACCAATAAATGTAACCTTCGATGCGCCTATTGTTATGATAGTTGTGGAATGAATGGGCAGTCCATGTCAGAGCAAATAGGGCAAAAAGCTATAGACTCCGCTTTGGAGCAGTGCGCGCCTGTTCTTGATGTGTGTTTTCATGGCGGGGAGCCACTCACAGAATTCGATTTGATGAAGCGGCTGCTAGAATACGGAAAGATGCGTGCAGCAGAGGGTGGAAAGTACATCAATTTTATATGTCAAACCAATGGGTTACTCCTCTCAGAAGAAATGGTCGAAAATCTCTACAAGAATGAGATTGGATTTGGCGTGTCCTTGGATGGGTTCAAGAAGTCTCATAATCAATGCAGAGTATTTCCCAACAACGAATCGAGTGTGGACATTGTGTTAGATAATTTAAAGGTGATGCGTGAAAAGAAGTTCCCTTTGCCAGGAATATTGACCACTGTGACGAGCAGGAATGTCTTAGATATGGTGGAAATATGTGAATTCTTTGAAGAGGAAGGGTTTTCTAGCATTAAATTCTCATTTTTCTTTCCACAAGGACGGGGAAAAGCAAGTGCAGAACTTCATCCGAACCCCAAAGAGATACTGCGCGGTTTTAAGGAGATCATTCAAAGGATTGTCAATAGGGAAATCTGGAATCTTAGGATAAACAACCTTATCGAGTATTTGGGAAATATTCTTCTCTTTGATCGCGTTTTTATGTGCAAGAGACATCCTTGTGGTGCTGGAAGGAGTTTGATGACTGTAGATGTTGACGGTACCATGTATCCTTGTGATTGTTTGGGAGGAAACGTCAAACTGGGAAACATTTCTGATATGTCACTTCAAACAGCGTATAGATCGGAAGGCATGAGAAAGTTAAATGAAAGAGCAGAAGATGCTGGTAGAAAGTGCTTCACCTGTATATGGAAATCCTTCTGTGGAGGTGGATGTCCAGCACATTCCTTCGCGTGTTTTGATGATGTAAGAGGAATCTATGATATAGATTGCTTTCTTGGAAGAACGATCTTCAAGGATCTTATGTGGGCACTCGCTGATGGCAGTGAACTTCTGGAGTATTTCAACTATCACATAGATCAAGAATTGTTAATAAAGCTTTAGAGTACTGGATAGGGATTGCATAAGGTGCAGGAAAAGATGTAATTGTTCTTGTTGAAAAGGGTGTTACAGATATTACTGGATTGAGATCTGAAAAAGAAGTCTGATAGGGATGGGGCAAGGTTGATGGAAAGATTTGAGAGAGAAAAAATCGTAAAAGATAGGATTGTTTATCGTGAATGAGAATATGTAAAACATTCAACACGCGAACTGCGGTATGCACTATGGACTGTATATTGATTGATTGAATCAATGAAAAGTATATACAGAAAGCCAAAGAAGATGATGGAATGTGATCTATTGGAAGAGAAGATCGGATTATTTGCTGTCGAGATAGATGGCAAATGTGGGTTTATAGACAGGACAGGAAAACTGGTAATCAATCCACAGTTTGACTCATGTCATGGATTTTCAGAAGGTTTGGCTCCTGTGGAGATAGATGGCAAATGGGGTTATATTGACAGTAGTGGTGAAGTACTGATCCACCCAAAGTTTGATTCAGCGTATGGGTTTTCCGAAAGTTTGGCACTTGTTGGGATTGAAGCAAAAATAAAACACTTTCGGAATTTCCCGGCGATAAAAATTCCAACGAAGTATGGATTCATTGACAAAAGAGGAAAATTTGCAATTAATCCGAAATTTTCCTTTGGTTTATCGAGTTTCATAGGTCAAGGTTTTCATGAAGGATTAGCAGTTGTAGGAATTCGCGTACCACACAAAGTGCTAAAAATGGAGGTTCCAAAATGGGGATATATTGACAAGAAAGGAAAATACATTGTCAAGCCGAAATTTCAGTGGGCTTATGGATTCTCTCATGGACTAGCAGGTGCATCTATTACTGAAAAAGAGTATGGCTTCATTAACCCCAAAGGGGATTTTGAAATACACCCTATATTTGAATTTGTGGGAACTTTTTCCGAAGGTTTAGCTCCTGTTGAGATAGACGGTAAATGGGGTTATATTGACAGGGGTGGAAAACTAGTGATCCAGCCAGATTTTTATGGGGCTCGGGAATTCTCTAGAGGCCTAGCTCCTGTAACCCTTGATGAAATGAAATGGGGCTATATCAACAGAAAAGGAAGAATAGTACTTAGTCCGAGATTTAGAAGGGCATTCCCTTTTATTGGAGAGCTGGCCTCTGTAATCCTTGACGATGGTCGTCAAGGTTGGATCAACAAAACGGGGAGCTTTGTTTGGAGAGAACAGGAGAAATATGATATTTCTACGAGTAGACACAGGCAGGAGAAAAGACCTATATCAGCAGCTTCTCTTCCTAGAGAAGAAGTATTCAGACATTTGGTTCCTATGAAAGAGAATAAAGAATCAGTACAGAAAATACCTGTCAGAAAATCCATAACTAGATGCTATTAATGTCCTCATTTTGAGAGAAAAACACAAAAAATCGGATACTGCAGAACTTACAATGCAAAGATAAGCTGCAATCACATTGTTTGTGAAATGATGAAGTAAGTTCGCAAAGATAAGTTTAGAAGAATGGAGAAATGATTCTTTAGGATTCTTTTGACTGAGCAGCACAACCAATAATTCTCTTTGTTTGATTGAAAGGCATATCCACAGGATTCTTATCCTTTTGAAAACATGTTTTGCAATGTAGATTGCATTTTCGGGTTTTTAAAATCACCTAAATTATGATAAGCAGTGCTTAGATTTCTGTAGCTCCTTAATTGAAAGATCTCCAGTAATGTTACACGTGTAACATTCTGACCAAAAAAAATAATGCTGATTCTACTTTTTAGTGAGCAAGTGGTGATACGTAGAAAGAAACTGGTCTGCATCAAAATAGATGCCTCTCTTCACTGCTTCAAAACCGTAACTTCTTTCAATACGCCTCACCAATTCACAACCCACCCTATATGTGAGACGCATCGGTCCAAAGATATAATGACAGTATTCATCAAAAGTGAGCTGTGTTTGTTCAAAGAGCTCAAGAGTATCCAAAAACCCTTCAATGTGTTCTTCAATTCTTCTCTCATCAAATAAAACTACATAATCCCTATCTTTTAAGTGATTTCTCTCTTCTCGCAGATGAAGAGGAGCATACACCGCATACCCCTCATTCTGAACAAATATGTTAAAATAAGACAGCCAACCACTGGGTGTTCTTACCTCTTTGAGTGGAGGAATCCTATGGATTCTCTCATAGAGCACGTGAAAACATTCATGGATGATGAAATACAAAAACTCGTGGGGATCATTCACATATGGTTCCCAATTAAGGTTCATGCACACTGCATTGTGGAGCCCTATTCCAGCATCGTAACCGATTATGGGATATACAGTTATGTTGGTTATATGCTCTTCTGGAAGTAAAGAAGAAAAAACTTTTGACACATCCTTTATCCATTCAGATTCGTTTTTCTTTATTGTATTGATGAGATTTTTTATCCTGGGAAGATTTTCATTGAGATTTTTTAGTCCATAAAATGGAGTAGATTCCCCTTTCAAAGCGTTCTCAATATCTTTTTTAGTTAACCCATTGCCGTAATGGTCTCTGTGGCTGAACACAACTCTGTAAGCTTCATGATCGATCACCTCATCTAAGGTAGCCTCTCCCTGAAGATATGAAAGAAAGAGGTCAGCTCCAGAAAAAGATATCTTCATGCTCTCACCTTTACAGAGAGTATATAAACCTAGCGATTTTTCCAGTTTTTTGAATGATATGGATTACTCATTATGGTCTTTCGCAGTAATAAACTTTTCTTTCGATTTCAAATGAGTGATATAGATTTTATACCCTCCTTTTCCCTAATCTACAGTGTTCGAGGAAATCAAACAATATGGAAGACTTCTATGGCATTTTCTTACTACATTAAAACTCTGTTGTGCACACAGGTTTTTCTTTTGTTCTAAAAAGTGCAGTTACTGTATCCACGTATTCAGGATCAGAAATATCTGCCAACCCGTAGCGGTATAACCTGTTGAACGGCACAGCACCCATGACCAGTGAGGAGAAATCGGAAACATCCAGACGAATCTCCACCTCGTAGTCTTTTCTCCCCAGATAAGGTACCCCATTTTCAAAATGAACAATAATATCCCCTTCGTTCTCTTTGAAGAAGCTGTCTGTTACAGATAGGTTGAGGTCACAGTCCTGATTCCCAAAGTTGTGGTCTTTCAAAACTTCAAATACCTTCTCTGTATCAATGACCCTGTACATGAGCCCCACCCCGGATACATTACTTTCATGGTACACAGACGGGATTAACCGCTCTGAATTGTTTCTGGGGTCTGGCAGCAAATGGCAGAAGTACTCATCCTGTGTATTAATGATAACATACCGTATCTGATCCTTTTGAGTGTGCAGGAATGTGAGCAGCTCTGAAAGAGCCTCTTTCGTCTCGTATATGAATTCTACGGTTTCAATATCGTTGACGATAAAACTTTCTGCATCCCCCTTCTTGAACGTAAAAACCAGATATCCCGAAATGGTATCATCTTTTTTGTACCCCACAATAGTATTTTCTGGTTTATCAAAAAAGCGATCTAATTGAGTCTCTCTCAATTCAATCATGCCGTGCGTTTTATCTGTATATCTGGTATAGCACTCCTTTAAGGCTTTTTTATCCTTTTTGTCTAAGAATTGAATGTGATCCTTCCTATTTCGTGGGAGCTGAACAGGTTTCACTGTATACTGATATATTTTCGTTCCAAGTCCAAATCCCATTTCTCTATAAAAATCCGGACGGAAAGGGTACAAACAAGTTATAAAGCTCCCTTTTTCTTTGTAATAGTCCAGAAAATAAGTGATCATGTCTTTACACACTTTTTCCCTTTTGTGCAGCAAGTCCACTGCTACTAATCCTACACCTCCCGCTAACGTTTTTACATTATACACATTCATGATGAAATCATATAATATCATTCCTCCCAAAAGTTTTTTTTCCCTGTACAATCCATAAATGTGTGCTATTTTATCTTCTGTTTGCATTTTGATGAGGCGCTGCCTCACTTTCTGTCTATCTTCTGGTGAGGGTATATCCATTCCAGGATACGCATTAGCCACTATGGTGACAAAATCATCCATATCTTTTTCAGGTATCAGGGTAATTTGACTCATAGAAACACCTGTAATGCTATCTTGCGCTGGTTTTTAAACCTTTGTACTCTCAGGCTGTCCACTAGTTAGTAGTATCTCACTTTGTTACACGTGTAACATCACAAATTATCTTTTTTATACCATCCCAGAAATTGGTGATAAGATTTTATCTCAAAGTCAGATTCTCTATGTAAGAAATAGCTTTTACTTGATTCTATTTTAAGACTTTAGCTCTAAGGAACGAAACTAGCTATTTTTAAGGAAAATTGAATTGTGAGACAGCCTCAAGGTTATTTTACATATTTTTTGATGCAACCTTTAACAATTTTTCACTTTTTTTAGTAGCTCATGTGTCACTGACATCAATCAGGTTCTAAAATGGTGAATGCCCTCTCCAGAATATTGTATTCTTCCAGCGGGAGAGTACCCTTATGGAGGGGAATAATCAGCCGTGAATTATTCATGGCTATAATATCTCTTAATTCTTGCAAATACCTTAAAACTGTCTGAAAATTGGTCTGTGTGATAAGATATTCCAGCCCGTCCAGCAGTATTACAGATTTCTCACTCTTTCTGGTGAAATTTCCAACAATGTAATTCAGCTTGGAAAGATCTTCTGGATTTAACGTGTTTTCTCTTTCAATTCGCGTCAACCACAGCACAGGAGTTTTCACCAGTTTGTACTTTTTCTTGACCTTTTCGGGATACTCTCTGGAAATGACAAACCCTGGTACACCATGGATGACTAAATCAATAAACACTTCAAAAGACTTTTCTGGTTTTTTCTCAATAAAAATGTAGCATTCTGAGGGGTCAAGCCAATACGTGAATTCTGTTTGTAACATTTGCTCTGCCATTGGTTCTGCTAACACTCTCGTCCTGTCAATGAAGGCTGCACACATGCCTGCTAAAATTTCCATGTCTTTGATATTCTCTTCTGTTACAATCTCACTGCTTACGTTGCCTGCAGCTATTGCAGCAAAAGCCTCATCCTGGACCACGATGGGAACCCAGACAAACGATTGTGCTTCAACTATTTGTTTTCCCTCTGCTGAACGAGAATCTCTTACGTATATGGTCTTCTTTTCACGAACGCATTGAACACCAAAGTATTCAAGGTCTGTCAAGGAAACTGATGTGCCCCTTTCTGGAAGGCCAACACCTTTGCCAAAATGGAATTCCAGCGTTTTTTTCATAGGGTTCACCAGGAACACGCAGCACCGGTCAAACCCCAGCTTGCCCATACTCTCAACAATAGTGACCAATCCTCTTTCCCAGCTCCTTTCTGCTAACAAGGCATGTCTCGCATACAGGAGTATTTCAGTCCTTCTGGACTTCTCTTCAACTTTTCTTTCAAGTTCCAGACTCAAATCTCTGATTCTATTGTGCAGCATTGAATTTCTGATAGCTGATGAAATGACTTCGCCCAGCGGTTTTAGAACATTTACATCTCGTTGGTTATAAGCATTGGGTGTAGACTTCGAAAGGTGAAGTGCACCCACACATTCACCTTTTGTGATGAGAGGAACAACAATTCGAGAATTCATTTCTGTCATTTCAACAACTTTTCCTCTTTCTTTGGATGCACTCTCCAAAAGTAAGAGCTCCTTGGTTTCCATGCAGCGACCAATCTCCCCTTCACCATAATAGAAACTCATCCCCTTCACTAAATCGTTGATTCCTTCCGAAGCATATACAGGATATACACGGTTTCTGTCCTCTGAAACCAAGAAAATAATGAAATTGTCAAATCCAACCAATTTTTGAATAGAATCTGAAATAAACCTAAATACTCTGTTTGTATCCATGGTGGAATTTATTAATCTGCTCGCCTCAAACAGGTTCTCCAGCTGAAGTCTAGACTCACGAAGAGCGTCCTCCGCCTGCTTGCGCTCAGTAATGTCCCTCTGCACTGAAATAGAATGAAGTACCTTCCCATGAGCATCTCTCACAGAATCAACACTGAGCAAGACAGTTCGCTCTCTCCCCTCTTTCGTGATGATGTTCAATTCTTCATTTCTCAGGTTGCCCGTCTTCTTCCACTCCATAAGTAACAGGTTGGCTTTCTTGCGTGATGCTGGTGCGTAGACCTTTGTGAGAAGTGACTCCCCAATAATTTCTTCTTTCTTGTAACCAAGTATCTTCAAGGCACTTTTATTTGCATCCAATATTTTCCCTTCAAGAGAGATCATATAACAGTATTCTGGCTCATTTTCAAAAAATAGTCTGAATTTTTCCTCACTTTCCCGCAGTGCCTCCTCCGCCTGCTTGCGCTCAGTAATGTCGCGGTCAATACCCCGGTAACCCATAAAATTTCCACCTGCATCGAAAATTGGCACGCCGCTGGTCTCGAGTACCACGTGTTGCCCATCCTTGTGAAGGTTCGTGTTCTCCAATCCTGCAAAGGAGCTCTGAGATTCAAAAATATCTTTGAGCAATCTGGTTACTCGTTCTGCCTCATCGGGGGGCATAAAATCGAACGGTGTCTTGCCAGTGACTTCCTCCGGCTCGTATCCCAGCAAATCCTTGACTTTCGGACTAGCATAGGTGTAGGTAGTATTCTGGTCTACTTCCCACACCCAGTCGCTGGTAGTCTCCACAAGAGAACGGAATTTCTCCTCGCTTTGCTTGAGTGCTTCTTCTACTTTCTTGCGCTCAAAAAAATCCCCCAACCGTTTAGCAATAGCATTTATCAAGTTTCTTTCTTCTTTTATAAACGGACCTTCATCTTTTATAGGTTTTTTATCTGTATAACACACTTCTACTGTTCCAACCTTTTTATCATTGACAATAATATCTGCTTTTTGCATCCATTTTGTTTTCTTGAAGATTCTGGTTTTATACTCTGTGCCTTCAAAGGTAATACGACTGCCAGCAATCTCAGGATACTGCCACGAGGGTGGAATCAAACGAACAACCTCTTTCAGAATGTCCTCCACTGCTGCATTCTCTCTTTTCACAATTTCATCGATTCCATACAAACAGCTCAATTCTTTAACACGTTCGTCAAAGTTATGCAGAATTCTATCTTTGTCTTTTTCTGCTTTTTTACGCTCAGTAATGTCTCGTGAAACCACCACGATCCCTGCAAGTTCATCATTTTCAAAGACTGGGTTAGCTTTTGCATACCATATTCTTCCATCAGGTGACGCTATCTCTCCTTCTTCGTACATTCCTGTTTCCCACGCTCTGTAAACAGGACAGGTTTCACATGGCTCATCCTTGCAGTGCCAAACTTCGTAGCAGTGTTTTCCAACTACCTCTTCAGGCTGTGCATCAACTGATTCTACAGTAGCCAAATTCGCCCACGTTATCCTTTTATCCCTACCATAGTAAGCAACAAACTCAGACATGGAGTCTAAAATTAGACTTCTCTCTCTTTCACGTTGTTTGGCCTTTTCTTCAGTCCTTTTTCTACCTATTATGCCATCTCTCACTTTTTCATACGTGTTCCAGTGTATTTCCCCCTTTATTCGTGCAAAAAACTCATCTGGCGGTAAAAAGTGGGGGTTCTCGTATAAGTTATTGTAAATGATCAACGTGGGGTGGGTATGGATGACATCAAGCAGAATCTCTGGGTTAAACTTTCCCTCATTGTACTGGCACAAAGCAGTGCTTTTGCTTTCTGGGAAGAAATAGTTTAATTTTGCTTCATATTCGATAAGTCTTTCAACTCCAGGTAGTTTTGTAAAAATCCAGGTCATCTCCCCCGTAACCCGTAACCCATTGTACCCATTTTTGCGTGCTTTCTTTTCATTGCGGCTGAGCAGTTCTATCATTTGGTCTGGATCAAAAGAGCCATCCTTGAGGTATGCTTCCTCTTTTGTGAGTAACTCGAGCTGGTTCGTCTTTATGTATTTATCAATATCAGTCACTTTTCTGAAGGCTTCAATAATCTCCTGCTTCGTATTTTCATCTGCAATGTAGATACATTTTTCATTATTTTTCAATCCAGTCAATACAAAGGGAATTACAGTAGAGAGCTGTTCTTCCTTAGTTTTGTAGATGCAGGCTAGATGGTCCCCAAATTTCAGGGTTTCCAGTTCTTTTCTCAGTTTTTCAGAAGTTACCATTTTTTTCACCCCTTTGCAGTCTTACATAGTGATTCAAGGTTACTATGATACTTCGGCACTTCACTGTGAGTCCCATGCTTCTCACATCAGTCCATTTCTTGGCTGTTCTGTAGGTATACTTCCTAGTCAGGACCTTTCTGTATGAGTACAATCGTCAGTTAAAGAGAGATAATTTCCATCTTTATAAAATCTTTGCACATAAAGGGGGTATCACAGGTTAATTCATTTTTGTTACACGTGTAACATGGTCACATATAGTTTCGGGGTTACCAGCACTTTTTCGTTGTTCTTTTAGATACATAGTAGTCTGAAAATGGCAATCAAAGAGATTGAATGTGCATTAATGCGAAGAGAGGGATCACATAGACAGAGGAAAGTCTCAACTACGAGGGACGAGCAGGGTTGGTGTGCATTTTACAGGACGCAGCACTTCACACACCTACTGATGGCATGAAACAGTACCAAAAAATCCAAATTGACTAGATGAACAGGTCTACTGAAACTTCATCTCCATCTTTTATACTTAGTTTTTCCCGCAAGTACACAGGAGAGATAATCTCAATAACGTTTTTGGGATGGTGAGTCCTCAAGGGAGAAATAATGGCTCCTTTAACTCCATTTATGGAAATGAGATAGCACTTGACTGCTCCAAAGGTTCTCTCTTCGTCTGTGAACCCATCAATTTTAATGTAGGGGCAGTTGTCCAGCATTTCTCTGACCACAATGTCGTGTTTTCTTTCCAAGAGGAGGTTCAGCGTTCCCGGATACGGGCGGAATCCTAACCTTTCTTCAAACTGCTGTGTGTACCCAGGTCGGGTGATGTAGTATTGGCCTTCTCCCATGCCGGAAATGAGTTCTCCCTTTATGTTGACGGCTTCTCTTTCCTCAAAAATGCATTTCAACTGGATGTAGTACTCCCGTAAGAAGTCAAGGCCTTTCTTGGTCAAAATGATTTTCTGGCCTTTTATTGCTCTCTCTTTTTTTATGAATCCCTTTTCTTCTAATTCAACAAGTTTTCGTGAAGCAGTCTGCTGAGAACATCCTAAGATTTCTCCTAATTGGAGTGTGGAAATAACTACACCCTTGGATGCGTTTAGTTTTGCCAGTTCCAAAAGAGCAGCGTGCATGCAATTACTCACATATGAGTATATATAAGGGTTCTGGATAGAGAGGATATTCAATTGTTGGGGTTTTTCTCACATTTGTTACACGTGTAACATCTGAAATTTCGATCTGTATTCTTCCACCCCACAGAATCCTAAAAATGAACCCATTTTTTCATTATCTTAATAACAGAACTACAATTCAGTCTTCCCCTTTACCAGGTAATTCCTCAACAAATTCCTGGCCCATAACTCTGGATTACCACCCTTCTCCCGCATAAGAAATTCTTTGCTCAAAACAGCATTCAACACAATCTTGTCACCAACCTCCAGAGGTTCATGTGCAGGTACATGCTCTGGTAGTACAGCTAACCCCAGCTCCTGCTGTAATAAGGACTCATCAATATCAAGTTCCTCTTCATTAACTGGTACCACAGTGAAATGCTCTTTCAAGAAAAGAGGAGTCCTCTTCTGCTTCTCAAATCCTGAAATAGTAACCTTATCAATGTAAGGGATTAAATCTGTCTTTTTCAAAACCTTCTCTTCAATGCCCACCAATGTTTTCCCTCGAAATTCACCATACACTCCAGCAAATGATACCACATACTGGTGCCTCAAGGCTTCCAGGGCTACTCGTTCTTTTTGCATGTACTTTCTTATGGGGTGCAAATCTTTTGAAGGTTTCGATTTTCAGAGGGTAACCCATATTTGTTACACGTGTAACATTCCAGATAGTTTCAACCAATGATGTGTAACCTTTAAAAGATCACAAAGAAACAACCTTCATGAAAGTAGGTCAAGCAGCCCTGAGTGAAGGTACATGTCTTGTCATTATGGATGAGAAAATTTATGAAATCTTATTTCCTGGACAAACTCCTGAAGATGCAACTTTAGAAAGAGATGAAAAAGCAGATAGAATTGCTGAAAAAGTTGTACAATGGATCGAATCTGGAGAAGTCTTTTCGTACCCTTTCCACGTTCAGGGAACACCCTTCCAGCAAAAAGTGTACAAAGCAACCCAAAGAATACCAAAGGGGAAGGTCGCCACTTATGGGGCGGTAGCCAAAAGTGTAGGCACCAGAGCATACAGAGCGGTCGGTCGAGCTTTGGGCCGAAATCCTGTCCCTTTGTTAGTGCCGTGCCACAGGGTGATTGGTTCTGATAGAGGATTGACTGGATTCGGTGGTGGAATCCCCTTGAAAAAAAAGATTTTAGAGGCTGAAGGAGTAGAATTTGAAGGAGAAAAGGTGAAAAAGGAGTACATCCTGGAAACACTATGAAGGTTGCTGCCACTTTTTAGATGTTCTCATCCAACGCAGATAGCCAAGATATCAATGAAGACATGAGTCCTGGTTCTCCTGGTAAACCAGCGTCGTACCGATTTCAAAGATAAAATTCCCTTTAAGGCTGAACGATTTCTCTATTCTGTCCCTTTCAACGTATTGTACAGTTCTCTCTGGGAATACCTGTAGTAATCATCATTATATACAATCTATCGTGCTTTTCACTTTCTTTCACTTTTTTCCACGTTATTTGTGGATTAACTAACATCTGAAGTTACCAATCCTGTTGGTTATCTCCACCCCCATGGAGCGTCTTCTGTTTCGACAATTGTTGATAGAAACCTTTATAAACACTTACTACCATTGATAGTAACTACTAACAGTAGTGATGGTGACTATCGGTCTGCAAATCTCGGAGCACGGACCACCTGAACGATGCCAAAGCTGATCAGAGGTAGTGCAGGTGGATACAGAGGAGCTTCTGGTGACCATGCAATCGCAGATGTCGCCATAAGAGGTAACCTAAAACCAGGAGGTGATAGAGTGGATATTGTGATAGAAGAAATGGAGGAAGTCACTCCAAAGCACCCAGGCGGTTGCGGAGCTGTATACTGGGCTGGCGGAACAACAGCAGTATGCATATAACTGCATGAGTGGATTCGGTTCTCATTTCTTTTCTTTTTTATTCTTTTTTATTCTTTTCATCTCAACAAATTACTCTGCAAATATTTATATATCCTGTGAGAATAGAGCACTCATGTTCGAGGTGAAAGCACCATGGTGAAAATAAGTGAAGATTTTTCACCCCAACTGAAATCTACAGTAGAGACATCTCCGTTTGATACTATAGAGGATGGGGAGTTTTTATTGTTGAGAAACCCAGAAAATGCACGATATTTAAAATTGAAGGAGAAAGCAAAGGAAATAATCGAAAAAATGGATGGAAAAACCTCAGTTGCCCAATTACAGGGAATGTACAAAGACATAGATGTAGTTCACCTGATAGAAGTACTGGCAAAAGCAGGATTTTTGATAGATGTTGAAGCAGAAAAGTACACAGGACCTCTATACACGGTGAAGATACCCTTTTTTGATACAAATAAAGAATGGATGAAAAAGGTGTACCGATTTTTTAGATTTACTGGGAGTAAGTCATTTCTTGTTGTATACTCGTTGTTTATTTTGTCAGGGTTCATCCTCTTTTTGAAGAATTTTGGCACTATTGTTGATCACGCGTACATGAATTTCCATTTAGGTGTCCCCTTAAAATATCTCTTTGCAGTCTTTGCCCTCTTTTACGTGGTGGAGCTCGTTCATGAGTTTGCTCATACAGGTGCTTCCTACAACTGCGGTGCAGAACCAGGAAAACTGGGATTGGTATTCCATTTTTTGGTAGCATTTTTTTATGTAGATACACCAAATACGAGAATACTGGATAAGAGAGGAAATGTGTGTACGTTTATTGCAGGTCCCTTGTTGAGTTTGTTAGCTGCTGAGATATCCACGTATATCTTCTTGTTTACTGATTCCATGCCCATCGTGTGGGCAACATCATCTTTTTTCTGGCACATCAGTACTGCTATCACGTTGTCCCCTTTCATGCAAACCGATGGGTATTACATTGTGCAGTTTCTGGCAAAGTTTCCCAATTTATTGGACAACTCGTTAACCTACTTGAAAACACAGGTGAAACGAGGTTTCCAGTTGATAAACAAAGAGGAATACAAAAAAACCATGGCAAAATGGAATGACAAACAGAAAAAATTCTTAAAAGTATACATGATATTATGGCCAGTCCAAACGTTGATCCTCACTTACTTTTTCTTTTTCTCTTTGAGCAAAGCACAAGTAATAGGTGTTTTGAAGGTTTTCCCTGAAATCATTTCGCCAGCAAGTCCGTACGGACCCAAGGGGTACTTCCTTGCTGCATTTTATGCGTGGGGGATCATAGCGGGGATTCTACCCATAGCTTTAACGATACGAAAATACATAAAAAAGAGAAGAGGTGATGACTATTCCATTCGACCCAGATGATGTACCGTACCTCCCTGAAGAACGAATTACTGAAGAGAAAGAAGGGGGAATGTATTTAATACTGGCTCCTGAACTTCCCAACTGTATCAGTGTCAATATTGATGGGAAGGATATTGTAGACTTATGTGATGATACAAAAACGATTAGAGAGATAACAGAAGTTATATCTGCTCGGAAGGGAGAAGATCTGGAGGAGAACCTTCCAGGGATGTTGACATTCTTTAACTACCTAGAAGACAAGAAATTTGCCTTTACAGAACCAGTAAAAATAGAAGAATTCACACCAAAAAAAGCAGAAAATCTCTTTTCTTTGTGGCTCAACGTCACGTACAAGTGCAACCTGCGGTGCCGACACTGCCACAGCTCCTTTGGATCTCCTTTAGAAAATGAGCTGACAACAGAGGAGATCATTGCCATCATAAAAGAATCCTCTCAATTTGAGGGCTGCGAGCTGGTAATATCAGGGGGGGAGCCCTTCTGCAGAGAGGATATATTCCTGATACTGGAAGCTGCCTCAGAATACTTTAGTGATAAAGTACTTGTCATAACAAATGGAACACTCATCGATGATGAGAAGGCAAAAAGGTTAGCTGGCCTAAACGTAAATGTACAGGTCAGTCTGGAAGGGCCGGATGAAGAATCCAATGATGCTATAAGAGGTAAAGGTGTATTCAAGAAAGCTTTAGAAACCATAAGGAAGCTGAAAAAGCTGGGAATAAACGTTGTTGTGCGAATGACATTCTTAAAGACTAATATAACCAAAATAAGAGAGACAATAGAATTCATCAAGAGAGAAGAAATTGGTAGGGTAGCATTTGGAACCTTACAGAGATCGGGAAGAGCGTACGAATCCATGAAGGATATCGATCCTACCATAGATGAGCTTATAGAAACCTACAGAAAAATTAAAGAATTAGATCCTGATTTCAACTACATAGGGTTTGTTGAGAGTTTGAGACCTGCGGTCACCAGAGGAGAAAAAATAGATTTGTGCGGTGCAGGCGCTGGCATGCTCTCTGTGGGGGCGGATGGAGGTGTATACCCCTGTGCAGGGCTGATGTACCCCGAATTTTTGGCAGGGAATGTCAAGGAATCAAGTCTTGAGGAAATATGGAAGAAATCTCCTGTTTTAGAAGAGATACGGAGTCTTTCTGTGTCAAAGATACCTGGCTGTAAGGAGTGTCCCATACGGTATCTGTGCGGTGGGGGGTGTTTAGTAGACATATTCTGGGAACACGGGAGTATACAGGGGAAAACACCTCGATGTGAGTTACTCCATGCCATAAAGTGGGATGAACTCAAAAGGACGAAATACAAGACGAAGAGGATGGGGTGAGTCACTGTATCCGTATGTAGAGGATGCAGTTTTGTACGAAACCCTGCTGGGACCTCGGATATTTCTTGCACAGTACGATAAAAAGTTAAAGATCAACAAAAACGTTGAGAAGATCCTTTCTTTGTGCGATGGTGTACATGAAGAAAAAGAGGTGATAACCTGTATAGCAGACACTGCGGGAGTTTCATTAGAAGAAGCTGAGGAGTCCTACAGGCAAACCAGTAAAATCTTTTTTGATAAAGGAGTTTTGAAATACAGAAAAACTCCTCATTTACACCCAGTTAGATACCGTCACATTCTTGATCCGCCCTTTGAGATGGCTTATGCAGAACTCACCTATAGGTGTAACCTCACCTGTAAGCACTGCTACAATTCTGCAGGGAAGAGGAGTGAGCTTTCGACAGAAGAATGGATGAAGATCATAGATGAAATCCACAGGTGCGGATGCTTGCGGTTGTTCCTTACGGGAGGGGAGCCTCTCCTTCACGATGGATTCTTTGACATTGTGGAGTATGCTCGAAGGAAACCGTTAGCTGTGGGAGTGCTCACCAATGGTACTTTACTGGACGAGTACACTGCAGAGAGACTGAAGAAAGCAGGAGTGAGTATTTTACACTTCAGCGTGGATGGCCCCAATGCTCACATCCATGATGAGTTCAGGGGTGTTGATGGGAGCTTTGAAAAAACGTTAAACGCTGTAAGAAGAGGGTTGGATAAAGGTCTTCGCATAAAAGTGACGTTATGTATACATAGAAAGAATCTTGGAGAAGGAAAAAATCTGGTTACCCTCATGGAAACCATGGGTGTTACTGAGTACAACTTTGCACCTGTGATAAAATCTTTCAGAGAAGAAGAAAATTCAATAACACCTGAAGAATACAAAGAATTTCATGATACACTACCTAAAAAAGAGAGAATAACTGTATATGCTCCACAATACGTGAAAAACTGTGGAATTGGCTACAAAGAGTGTGTCATCCACCCAGATGGTACTGTTGGATTGTGTCCTCCTTTTGGTGCGGAAGGCCCTGTTGTTGGGGATCTGAAAAAAGATACGTTTGATACTATATGGGATTCACCCATTCTACAGAGGTTAAGGAGTATTGATGCTTTTAACCATGAAAAATGTGGAAAATGTCCCCACGTGAGATACTGTCTCGGTGGATGCATGGCAAATACCTACTATGTAACAGGTGTCATAACCTGTGGAAGTCCGTATGAATGTTCATACTACGATGCTATTTCAGAATCTCACATCAATGTAATTGAATTGAAAGAGACTTTGTGAAGAAAGAATATGGAAGATTATGGCTCAGACAACTTTGGGTAACAGAACTATACCCTGTGTTGCCGTGGAGTAACGACAGCTTCTCTATCTGCAAATAGTCACTGTTGAGACATTCACATTGTAGGAAAAAAGAGTCAACTTACCTGATCAACAGTATTTATTTTTCTTGTTTGAAAAAAAAGAGAGCCCCAATTCAGAAAATACGAAAGATTCACGAAAAGAAGCAGAGAATTCCTGCAGGAAGACACCTAAACTTTAAATAAAGGGCTTCAAAATCCAGAGAAACGTGTGCTATACTACGGTATAAATCAGAAACAAAATTGAAAAAAAGAAAAAAAGAATAGACTAATCGTGTTTATATGCAGAGTTTTACTGTTCCGGATGGGTGTTTTGGACTAACCTCTTCGAGGTCTTCCACAAGTATCTCTATTTCCATTTTTCTCACCTCTTGTGTCTTTTGAATAAAGAATTTCATACATGTATTTAAAAACTTCTCCTGCGTTTTTGAACAATAATGGGGAATTAAAGGTTGAAATGTACTATTCTACTGTAGAAATAAGAAATGTACTATTATCTATTTAAGCAAGCTAGATCTTTTGGATTGCCGGAAGATAATTAAGAGCGCATACGTCGAAGTTCATTTCTTTGCTGTCATCTTCTTTGTTATATCTATGTTTCCGCCGCAGTGCTGACATTGTATCCGTAATGTGTCTACTCCTTTGATCTTCTTTCTCTTGAAAGGAGCAGTCGATTCCCCCTGGTTTCCGCAGTGAGGACACGTGTACTTTGCTTCTGCTGCTAATGTTTCTTCATATTCTTTCTTTTCCACAGTGTACCCACATTCTGGGCAGACATATTTTCGTGCTCGTACTTTTACTCCACCTGTCTTCTTTCTTGGTTTCCCCATGA
>SMTZ1_10002266_pt1 | contig 19412 bp, 16 predicted proteins | sample DeeMarSWOR136_30_FD_25667 | JGI IMG/M metagenome (IMG submission 25667)
AATTATTGTATTGCTCAGAATATCGATAAAAATCCAGGATATATGACCGGTTTCTTTATCTTCCGCAACGAGATATGATTCTAGCCTAGAACCCCAAAAAGTACTTGCCCGAGCATTGAAAACCCCCATTCCCAAATAGTATTCTGGTTCTTCATCAGCAAAAATTCTGGTCTTTTTCAATTCATAACGTTCCGGCAATAATGATTTTGCTCTTTCGATATTTTTAAGCTTAAAAAATAAAAACAGACTATAAGGTTCAATTACGAAACCCATGTAGGGAGTCTTTTTTGAAATCTTATTTAATAGCTTTTTAAAAAGGGAGCGAGGTAATAACCGTTTGAATGTTTGGAAGAAATACAAATGGCTAACTTCCTTTGGATCAATTAAGTCTTCCACATTTCTGATAAATTTTTCATCATCTAAAATTTTCATATTTTATAAAACCTTCAAAAATAGAAATAATTCCTAATATTAAAGCATCACTAAAATCATTATTAGTGTTAATCAAAGGAGGATCGCTAATTCCAGCTTCTTTATATGCATATTCCGCGTCTTTTATTTTCAAGGGAATGTTCATTGAAATCAGACTCTGAATTTACCTTTCTAGAAAAATTTAATAATTACCTGTAAACAACAAAGAGTCTAATACTAAAATTATTATAAAGCTAAACTAGAGTTGATTATGTAATTTAAAATACATGATATAATACATATTTAAAATTTCGTTTAAACTAAAAATAAGCTACTTTTTTTATGATTTTAATTATTTTCTAGTTCTAGTCTTTCCTCGATTTTTTTAATTGCATTAGATGCATGAATTCTAACTACACGGTGGAAATCATTAACTCGTTTAAGTAAAGCACTTAATGCCTTTTCATCACCATAAGTTTCTAAGAATTTAATCAAACTTAATTTTACCTTAAAGTCTTCGTTTTCATTGTTTTTTAGATACTCAATTAATAATGCGATGCTCTTATTTAAAATACGCTTAAGTTCCTTCTCATCTTCCTTTACTCTGTACCAATTCTTATGAAATATATTGAAAATGGCATCTGTTGCAACTTTTTTTATAAGCCAATAAGAGTTTGGATCCACAAGAACATTAGTTAAATGTTCAATAGATTCAATTTCACCCAATTTTCCCAAAGCAATAGCAGCATTTTTTTTAACGTCAACATTTCGTACTTTTAGTAATTCAATTAAAGGGTTGAGAAATTCTTTTTTTCCTATTTCCCCTAGAATAAAAGCAAGAATTTCCCTAATGGTATCATTTTCTTTTTTAAGATATGAATATAAGTGATCATAACCGGCACCTTTATTGTTTAGATAGATACTCTTTACCGCATCTATGATTTGGAATTTCATATCTATATCAGTATATTCAAAACTAATATCTTCAATATTTAAAATATCTAATAAATCTGGTACCGCCGAAAGATCTCCAATCTCTCCTAATGCTTCAATTGAAGCCAAGCTGACTTCATTATAGATGCTATCTAAATTAAGAATTAATAGATCAACCGCGTCAGCTACTTTTAGTTTACCACTAATAATAATTGCATTTTTTTTAACAATAAAATCATCATTTAAGATTAATTTTACAATATCTGTGTCTATTTCTCTACCTAGTAATTTTAAGATGGTAATGATCGAATCCATTAAATCTGTATCTTCTTCTTTTAAAATATGCGTAATTTCATCCAAAATATTAGATTTATTTTTACTAAGATAAGAAATAACATTAGGATATTTAATCTTTAAATAACTTAGGTCATCAAGGGAAATAATAAAACTAGATAATTCATACCCGATTACCTTAATGATTTCCTTTTTATGGTTATCTGAAAAGTTTTCTTTAACAAGAGAATCAAATAATATATATATAAGTTTTTCCGGTTCAAGAGCTAATAATTGATTTTTGATGAAATCCTGAAAAGGAACGTTTTCAGAATCAAGTTCCTTAACAAATAACCTAATTTCTTCCTCTTCGAATCTGATCTTCTTTATTGCCTTTAGTACAGATCTCTTAATGTCTATGTTATTCAATTCCTGATTCAAAATCCATTTGAGGGGTTTTAACGCCTTATCATATTTTATTTTTCCTAAAGCTTTAGCTGCTTCGCACTTTATCTCTATTCCATCCTCAGAAATTAAGATATTTTCCAAAGTACTAAAACACTCTTTTTTCAAAGAAGGAGTATCTTGGCTTACTAATCCAAGGTATTTAATTGCACCTTTTCGTTTAGAATTATCTTTTTCTTTATCAATTATTTCTGTTAACATTTTTACTGAATTGTCTAATCCAATCTCAGCTCTTTTTTCAAATATTTCTTTTGGTTGGAGTTTAGGATCTAACATTTCAGTATAAATTTAAATTTAAATTTTAAAATTATTAATTTTAATTACTTACCTAATAGATCATTAGCTTATAAAAATATTTTCAAATTAGAAAATAGGTATTAAAAAAATTAGCACATTCAAGTGAATTATTTTCTTAATGAATATGATTAAAAAAATGATAACAACATATTTAATTAAAACAATATTTAAAAATAATAGTTAAATTACTTGGTGAAAATTATGAAATTTCCAGATAACATTAACCATATCAGAGAAATGTTATTTAAAAAAGTTATCAACTATAAAATTGTTAGATTGTGTGTAATCTCAGTAATTTTAATATATATTCCCTTAATAGTTATTGGTGTAATTGTTGCAAATTTTCTTGATCCTGATGGGTATTCAATAGTGACAAATTGGATAAGTGATTTAGGTACAAGTGCTCATACTCCTGCCCCGTATCTATATGATATTGCCTGTATTGTAGCCGGATCATTAACTATACCTTTTTCATTTTACATGGAAAATATATTAGCTCCCTTACCAAATGAGAGCATGAATACGGGAGATTACTCTCGCTTGAGATTTCGCTTAGCAAGTTATGCTTTTCTTTTTAACATAATTGGAAATATTGGATATATAGGAGTTGGGATTTTTAGTGGAGATCGCAATTACTTTAATTTACATATGATAACTTCTTCCTTAGCGTTCGGAGGTTTTACTTTAGGAGCATTCTTTATGGGATGGTTAATTATTTTTTACGAAACTAAGATACCAAAAGTAATCGGGATATATGGCGTAATTGGTCCTTTTACGACGATTATTATTTTTCTTATATTCAGTAATCCTTTATGGGAATGGATTTTGCTTTTTTCCATCCTTGCATGGATAATCCCCCTTTCTTTAGTAGTATTCCGTGAAAGCTGATTAAGAATTTAAATAGCTTTATTTTATTTTTAAAATTTCTTTTACTTTTTGAACTCTATTCAAATTTACCGAAAAAATATTCCATAACTAGATTATTAACATTCCTTAAATGCTTATTTACAGCACTTTCAGTTATTCTAAAATATGTTGCTATTTCTTTTGCATTGATTTCTTTTGGTGATTTAAAGAAACCATGTTTTGCAGCATATGTTGCAATTTCATGTTGTCTTTTAGTAAATTTAGGATAAGGCATTGCAGATCTCCAAACAATCTCATCAAATTTGCGTATATTATCCAGATCACTCATTCCTATAATTTCATAATTATCTGTAAAGGAAGATAGAATTTTGAATAACTTATCTACATAAGAATTTTGTGATATTATATTAAGCAATACAAGATCTTTCGAAACATGAATTGGAAAGAGAAATGCCCAAGGTCCTAAATCAATAATAGGGAAAAACCCTGCCGATCTACTTTGGTCAATTATGCAAAGAATTTCATTTTTATTTTTTTCTAAGAGTTGGAAGGATTCAGTTTTAAAGTTCTTTTTAATATATTTATCCACATTGATAAAATTTTTAGGTTTAAATCTAATCCTTTGTAATGCAAAAAAGTGTCTTTGATCATATTGGAAAGCATTTAAAATTTCTACAAATTCAAGTTCATCGAATAAACTGCCAAAACCAATCTGCTCTAAAAAATTTCCTGGAATCTGTAACCGAACAATTTTCATAATAGCACTAGGTTTTAAAATTTCTATTTGTAATTTAATCTTTGATAGTTTTAATAGGTCACGATCGCAACCAATTAAATAATTAGAAAGCATTAATACTATTTTATTAGAGGATTTGCATAAGTTATTAATTTCTCCTAAAAAGTATAAAAATAATTGAGGCGATTGTTATGAAAGTATTACTAACAGGCGCATTTGGAAATGTTGGGTTAAGTACTCTAAATGAATTGTTAAAAAGAGATTATCAGGTTCGAGTATTTGAAATAAAGAATAAAAAAAATAGAAAAATAGGAAAAAATTATAGAAAAAAAATAGAAATATATTGGGGAGATTTACGGGATTATGAAATTGTAAAAAAAATAGTAGAAGGATTAGATATAATAATTCATTTAGCAGCCATTATTCCTCCTCTTGCTGACGAATATCCAGAATTGGCAAAACAAGTAAACGTGGGAGGAACTCTAAATCTAATAAATGCAGTAAAACAGCTAAAAGTAATGCCTAAATTAATCTTTACTTCTTCTATCGCCGTTTATGGTGATCGAAGGAATAACCCTCTTATTAAACTAACCGATCCCCTAAATCCTAGTCCAGGTGATTTTTATGCAATTACTAAAATTAATGCTGAAAATCTTATTAGAGAATCGGATTTAGATTTCGCAATTTTTCGCTTAACTTACATTACATCCGTTGGAAAACTCAATATGGATCCTTTAATGTTCCATATGCCATTAGACACCTGCTTAGAAATCTGTGATACTAAGGATGTTGGATATGCTCTTGTAAATGCAATAGAATGTAGAGAAGTCTGGGGTGAAATATTCCATATTGCAGGAGGAGAACGATGTAGAACAACATACCAAGATTATATTAATGAAATGATGGATATTTTTGGGTTAGGCAAGAATTTTTTACCAGAACAAGCCTATGCTGAAAAAGATTTTCATTGCGGATTTATGGAAACTGAGAAATCTCAAAGCCTTTTAAAATATCAACGATATACACTTGAAGATTATTACAATGATGTGAGGAAAAAAGTTGGTTCAAAAAGATTTTTCATGTCGATGGTTAAATGGGCTGTACGGTTAAATCTATTAAAACGATCAGAACCTTATCGGAGATTTAAATTTTTTAAAAGGAAAGCAGGGGCTTTTACAATTTCTGAAAATAAGCTCATAAGAAGAATAATTTCAAATAATTTTAAAAAAATTAGTACTCTTGAAGAAAAAATAAAAGAATTAGAAAGCGTTCTTAAGGAACTCCAAGAACGAATTATAATTAAATAATAATAATCGAAGCAATAATTTTTTAGAGATTTCTTTTTTGTAAACTGTTAGAATTTTTCGATCTTTTAATAAAATATTATTTACACCAATAATTTCTAAAATAAGGGATTATTAATCTCCTAAATTAACTAAATAAATATTTCTGAAATTAAACAAAATTACTTAGTTTAATTATTACTTTGTTAAGATTTGCTTATACCATTAAATAGAAACAAATTTAAATATTTATACTATAAGAATTTTAATCAACAATTTTAAAATACAAAAAGCTAATATAAATCGAAATTAACCTAAAGAATTATATAGGAAATTGATTAATATTATAAAAATGATTTATAGGTTGATATTTTATTAACAAAAATGTAATCTTAGAGGTGGATGTGTAAAGAAGTATGGAAAAAACTCAAAAGCATCGGATTGGATACTACGCATGTCAGTGAGGTATAAATATCAAAAGTAAAGTCGACTGTGATAAACTTGTAGAATATGCAAAAACAATGGATGATGTTATAATTGCAAAAAGTCATGCTTTTCTATGCACTGAAAGTGGACAAAATGAAATTATTGCAGATATCAAAGAAAAAGGTTTAACTCGAATTGTAGCTTCAGCTTGAACCCCAAGAACTCATGAACCTGTTTATAGAGGCTCAATTGCAAAAACAGATTTAAATCCGTATTATTTTCAAATGGTTAATGTGAGAGAACATTGTAGCTGGTGCACAGAAGAAAAAGACGAAGCTTTAGAAAAAGCTAAAATTTTATTAAAGAGTGGAGTCGAACGAGCTAAAAGATTGGAAATTATTCCAATTAAAACCGTTCCCGTAGAAAAAGCTACTTTAATCGTGGGCGGGGGCATTGCTGGTATGAATGCAGCATTAGATCTCGCAAACCAAGGAATAAAAGTATATTTAGTAGAAAAAAAAACCACTATTGGGGGAAGGATGGCTCAACTAGATAGAACATTTCCAACTGATGATTGCGCCATTTGAATCTGTGGTCCAAAAATGTTAGAAGTAAACAGGCATGAAAACATTGAAATTCTAAGTTATAGCGAAGTAAAAAATGTAGAGGGTTATGTTGGCAATTATGAAGTTACCGTTGAAAAAAAACCTCGATACATAACTGAGGATTGTAATGGATGTGGAGCCTGCAGTGAAGTTTGTCCAACTTATACTGCTAATTACTTTGATGAGCATTTAGGAGCAAGAAAAGCAATAGATATTGCTTTTGGCCAAGCGGTACCCTTCTTATATGATGTCAATAGAGATACGTGTGTAGAATGCTTTAGTTGTGTAGAAGCATGTGAATTAGACGCTATAGATTTTAGTCAAGTGCCTACTGAAGTTAACTTTAAAGTAGGTACAATCATCATTGCAACCGGTTGGGATATATATGAACCTTTTGGGGAATATGGATATGGTGAATATGAAAATGTAATAACTCAGAGCCAGTTGGAAAGGATTTTATCTCCCAATGGACCATTAGAAGGGCACGTTCATAGAATTTCGGATGATAAAAAACCCAAGGAAATTGTTTTCATACAGTGTGTAGGGAGTCGAGATACAGAAAGACCATATTGTAGTGGAGTATGTTGTATGCTCAGCTTAAAAAATGCAAAACTGCTTAAAGAGGAATTTCCTGATGCGAATATAACGATCTGTTACATTGATATCAGAACTAACGAGAAAGGATTCGAAGAATACTATCAACGAGCCAAGGATTCCGATATAAGGATGATCCGGGGAAAAGTTGGTGAGATTTCTGAAGATCCTGATACTAAAAACATTAAAATTAGAGTGTATTCATCTTTAACCGATGAAATTATTAAAATAGATGCTGATTTAGTAGTTTTATCTACTGCAGCATTGCCTTCAGAAGGGACTCGCGCAATTACTAAAGTTTTAAATTTAGATGCTGATAAAAATGGATTCTTAACTGAATCCCACTTTGGTTTAATGCCACAGGAAACAAAAACAAAAGGAATCTTTATTGCTGGATTTGCTCAGGGGCCTAAAGATATTGCCTATTCCGTCTCACAAGCTAGAGCTGCTGCTAGTAAAGTAGCAGAAATAACTTCTGCAGGGCAGATAGATATTGAACTAATCGTTGCAGAAGTGGATAACGATTTTTGCATATCGTGCCGAAGATGTGAGAAAGAATGTCCTAAAGGAGCAATAAAAGTGCTCGATGACAAAGGTGCTGTTGTCGATGAAATTAATTGTGATGGATGTGGAATATGTGCTACATGTTGTCCTACTCAGGCAATAGATATAAGATATTTTCGAGACGACCAATTATTTGCAGAAATTATTGGAATGCTTGAATCGTAAACAACTTGGAGGTCTATGAAAAATGGATTATAATTATAAAATTATTATGTTTGCTTGTTTAAAATGAGGATATGGTGCTGCGGATTTAGCTGGAGTTTCTCGAATGAAATATACTCCTTCAGTAAAAATAATTAAAGTAAGGTGTACTGGTAGGGTTGATGTAAAGCATATTTTATATGCAATCAAATCTGGAGCAGATGGAGTTATGGTGGTTGGGTGACGACCTGATGAGTGTCAATTTAAATCCGGAAACTTTACAGCTCAGACACATGTAGATCTTGCTAATAGGATTTTAGAGAAACGTGGATTCGGAGGTCAAAGAGCTAATATGTATTGGTGTAGTAGTGCAGAGTCAGAAAAATTAGTTAAAAGTGTTGAAGATGCATTTGAAAAAGTAAGTCGACTTGGACCAAATCCGATAAATACCATGGATATAAAATCTACAAAAAAAAAAGCAATAACTACCCCCACAGAATGAATCTTATAAACAAATTATAGTTATAGGATGACTTTCCCTGCTAGGGAGGGGGTTTTTAAAAAAAATAAATAAAATTAATTACAAAATTTTTAAGAAAAATTTGAAAAAATGAAAGAAATATGGTTCAAATAGCAAATAATGAATTATTCACCAGAATTTCTCCTAAAGAATTAATCGATGCAACATATAAAGCTTCTGAGAATTTTCAAATAAGAGCTTTCTTCGAAGCAAAAGAAGAAATACTAAAAACCGAAAAGTATAATGAACAGGAGTTTTATGAAATTCTAGATTCTATGATTGATGCTGAAACCGAGCGTAAAATAGTGTTAGAAAAAATAAAAGGGAAAAAAGCTTTATTGTTAGAGGAAATTGCTAAGAGTATTAAGGATTTTCCCGCTGATAACGTAATTCGGGATGTTATTTATTTAAAAGAACAAGGGTATGTTGAAGAGCACGTTGAGATAAAAATCAACAAAGTTATTAAAAAGATTAAAGGAGAAGAAAAAGAAGTTGAAGAAGAAGAATTCTTTCACAGATATCAAGCTAAAGATCTTCCAGATAATTTTGTTGAACATTATTTTGAACCAGTTTCAATAGTATTTGATTCAGGAGTATGTTGTCATTGTGGTTGGTGTTCTTCTATATGTCCAGTTGATGCAATAAAAGTCACAGCAGATACTCTTGATATTGATGAAAATGTATGTATGAAATGTGGTTTATGTTATACCGTATGTCCTCGCTCCTTCTCAATCGATCAAGCCTACGCTAGCATTAAAAAATTAGATAAGTCACTAATTTATTCTGAAAAGATAGGAGGTTATATTAATGCATATACAGGAACTACAACGAAGGATGCCATTAAGAAGGTCCGCCAAGATGGAGGAATTGTGACTTCATTGTTAGAATATCTTTTAGAAAATAAATTAGTGGATGCAATAATTGCAGTTCAACATTCAACTGATTTATGGAGACCCGAACCTGTACTTGTAGATAATGTTAAAGATTTATATAAAACAGGTGGAACAAAGTATGCTAATGCCCCCACCTTAAGCATTATAGAGGAAGCAAAAAAATATGATAAACTAGCTGTTGTAGGGGTTCCTTGTATGATGAAGGCTATTGAAAAAGGAACCTTATTCCCTAGTGGGCTCCCTTTCTTTAAAAATATCAAATATAAAATAGGTTTATTTTGTATGGAATCATTTTCCTATAACGATATTATTAAATTAACCAAAGATAAATTCGAACAGGACATAAATGAACTAACAAAAATGAACATAGATAAGGGTAAATTTATAATTAATTTAAAATCTGGCGAAGAAATGGCTGTAGATTTAAAAGAAGTAAAATCTTATGCTAGAAATAATTGCCATTACTGTGAAGATTTAACTTCAGATTATGCGGATATTTCAGTTGGGTCTATAGGATCACAAAGCGGATATTCTTCCATAATCACTCGCTCTAAAGAAGGAGATGCTATATTAAAAGGAGCTGTTGATGCGGGATTGATAGAATATCAAAGTTTAAAAGAAGTTAAGCCAGGACAGGGTCTTTTAGAAAGAATAGCCGCTTCTAAAAGAAAAAATTGTAAACCAATAATTTTAGAAAAACCAAAAGAATAGTGGATAAAATAGTTATGAGTAATAAAACTTTCCAAGATCTAATTAAGGAGGTTCACGAAAGGGGTATTTGCCAAGAATGCGGCGGTTGTGTCTCATTCTGCTCTAGTGCAGAATATCATGTAATTGGCTTAAAGGATCCTTATACTCCTCCCGTATATATAAATAAAGATAAATGTCTTGAATGTGGGATCTGTTATTATATTTGCCCACAAACTCATATCTTAGACAGCGAACTTAATAAAACATATAAGTTTAAAGACTTTTCAACCATGCCAATTGGACATTATGTGGACATTTTTTCATGTCAAGCTACAGATAAAGAATTTCTAGAGTATGGAACTGATGGTGGAGTAGTAAATTCTATTATTAACTTTTTAATAGAGAAAAAGTTAATCGATGGTTCTATAGTATCAAAAACTGATGCTCCATTTTCCAGAGAAGCAACATTCGCTGATAGTAAATATGATTTAATTAAAGCTTCAGGAGCTAAGTTAGATATATCCCCACAACTTAATGAGATACAAAAGTTTTGTACCTATACACATTCTATTCCGAAATTGAATCATTATAAATTTAAGAAATTAGCTGTTGTGGGTACTCCTTGTCAATTATATACGATAAGATGTATGCAAGATTTAGGAGTAACCCCCTCTCAAAATGTAGAAATTTGTCTTGGATTATTCTGTTATGAGAATTTTTTCTTTGAAAAATTTCAAATAGAAAGATTTGAAAAAGATTTTAATATAAAATTTACAGATATTGAGAAAATAAACATCAAAGAGGATGTCATCTTTAAGTTAAAAGATACAGGAACTGGGGAGAGAAAAGTTCATATCCCTTTTAATCAGTTAAAAAATTATATGCGTCCTGCATGTAATGCTTGCAGCGATTTTTCAAATATTTATGCTGATATTTCTTTTGGAGGATTAGGTTCTCAAAACAAATATACTACAGTAATTCCACGTACTAAAAAAGGATACGATACATTAATGAAAGCTATAGAGGCAGGAGTAATTAGAACTCTGGATCTTGATGAGGTAAAGAAAAATAAAATGATTAAAACAATAACCGAATTTTCACAATCAAAAATTAAACGTAAAGAAGAATTTATGAAAAGTTTAAGTTAGAGAGGAGAAAATCATAACTGAATCAAAAAGAGATATAGAACGGAAAAAGTTATTTGCAGATGCGTATGATTATTTAGAAAAAATATATGACCCTCAATTAAAAAATTTATTAAAGAAATGTTATCAATGTGGAAAATGCAGTGGAGTATGCCAATTAAGTAAGGTTCAGAAGTATACTCCCAGCAAAATAATACAATTAATTTTAGAAGGATTTGAGGATAAAGTATTAGAGAGTGGAATCTTATGGGATTGTTTAACCTGTAATCAATGTCTAAAAGATTGCCCAGAAAAGATTAATTTTGCAGATCTTGTTAGAATGGCTCGTTATAAAATGAGACATGAAAAAAATCAGAAATCAGATGAGATGGTTGCACATAAGGGAATTTACACGACCATCACTGAAATGATGAGTCGTCCTTATATTAACCCAAATAGAGATTTAACCTGGATACCAAAAGAATGTAAGGTATCCGATAAAGGAAATCTATTGTATTTTGTAGGGTGTTTACCATTTTTTAATTATGAATTTGAAAATCTTAATTCAATTGCTATAAGTACTTTAAAGTTACTTTGTCAAGTTGAAAAGCAACCAATCGTTATTTTTAAAGAAGAAATATGTTGTGGGCATGATATTTACTGGGGACAAGGAAAACTGAAAACATTTATTAAATTGGCAATGAAAAATTTGGAGATGTTTGATAAAGCCGGTATCTCAACAATCGTTACAGCTTGTGCTGAATGTTATAGATCTTTTAAAGTTGATTATGCAAGGATATTTGAAAATTTTAATGAAAAATTTGAGGTTAAGCACCTAATCGAATATGTCTATGAAAATTGGAAGAACAATAAAATTCACTTTACAAACCCTAATAAAACAGATCAGAAAACATCTATAACTTATCATGATCCTTGTAGATTAAGTAGATTTTTACCTGAAGATAGTAGGATAATTGAACAAACCAGAGAAATTTTTAAGGAATTTCAAAATTTAGGATATGAATTCAATGAAATGCCTCATAATAAAGAAAATACACTTTGTTGTGGGGTGAATTCATGGATAAATTGCAATGAAAAATCTAAAGCTTTAAGATATAAACGAATGCTTGAGGCGAAATCTGCAGGATCTAAATTAATTACTTCTTGCCCAAAATGCAATATTCACCTTAGTTGTCTCCAAAACGATTTCGAAGATATTGCATCAATTGAAATTTTAGATTTTTCAGAATTTATATTAAATCACATTAAAGTTGTTGATAATAAAAATAAAGTAGATGAAAAGAAATAATGGAAGGGTCTGTGTTAGTTATTGGAGGAGGAATCGCAGGTATTCAAACCTCATTAGATCTAACCGAGTTAGGTTTTAAGGTATACCTCGTGGAAAAAACTCCTTCAATTGGGGGTCGTATGGCTCAACTTGATAAGACTTTTCCCACAAATGATTGTAGTTTATGCATTCTTGCCCCGAAAATGGTTGAAGTATTTAGGAATCCAAATATCGAACTGATGACATATCATGAAGTACTTAAAGTATCAGGAAACCCTGGAGATTTTACAGTAAGAATTCTTAAAAAACCTCGTTATATTGATGAAAGTAAATGTAAAGGCTGTGGTGATTGCGCAACTAAATGCCCTAAAATTGAAGTGCCCAATCTTTTCGATATGAATTTAGGGAAAAGAAAATCAGCTTACATACCTTTTCCTCAAGCTGTCCCTCCTGTTTATCTGATTGATCCTGAATTATGCTTAAAATTAAATAAAGGAGTATGTGGAGTATGTGCTAAAGTTTGTCAAGCTGAAGCTATTGACTTCGAGCAGAAACCAAAAGAAATCAACTTAAAGGTAGGAGCCATAGTAGTAGCAACTGGATTCGATATGCCTGCTGAAAAGTTATCTTCAAGATGGGGCTATCATTTTACTAATGTAGTAAGTGCTCTTGAATATGAAAGGATTTTATGTGCTTCCGGACCTTTTGGTGGTCACGTATTGAGACCAAGTGACCATGAAGAGCCTGAAACAATTGCTTTTGTACAATGCGCAGGTTCAAGAGATTTGCATGAAAATGTTCCTTATTGTTCAAGTGTATGTTGCATGTATACTGCAAAAGAAGCAATAATAACAAAAGAACATTCAGAACATTCTAAATGTTATGTATTTCGACATGATATAAGAGCTTATGGTAAGAATTTTTATGAATTTACACAAAGAGCTCAAAAAGAATATGGTGTAAAATATTTTCAAACGAAAATTAGTAAAATAGAAGAAGATCCAGATACTAAGGATTTAATTATTCATTATGAAGATTTAAAGACAAGCAAATTCATTGATTTTCGAGCTAATTTAGTTGTTTTAGCAACCCCCTTAGTTCCTTCTGGAGGTTCAAAAGAGCTGGCTGAAATTCTTCAAATTGGATTAGATGAGTATCGCTTCTTTAAAGAAAAAGATTATTTCAATAAATCTCTTTCAACAAAGGAAGGTATATATTTATGTGGATTTTGTCAGGGACCAATGGATATACCAGAAACTGTTGCTGATGCGAGTGGAGTAGCAGGACAAGTAGCATCGCTTTTGAATTCTGTTAAATTTGATCAAATAAGGGAAAAAGAGGAAATATTAGAATTTGATATAAAGGACTCTGATGAGCCTCGCATCGGAGTTTTAATTTGTCATTGTGGAATTAATATAGGCAAATATGTCCATGTTCCTCTTCTCGCTGAATATGTTAGAACTTTACCAAACGTGGTACATTGTGAAGATAATTTATATTCATGTAGTTCGGACTCCCAAACAAGAATTAAAGAGTTAATTAAAAATCATAAATTAAATAGATTTATTGTGGCCTCATGTACCCCAAGAACTCATGAACCTCTTTTTCAAGAAACCTGTCAAGAAGCAGGTTTAAATAAATACCTATTTGAGATGGTTAATATCAGAGATCAATGTTCTTGGGTTCATATGGATGATGCAGAAGCAGCTACTCAAAAAGCTAAAGATTTAATCAGAATGACTGTTGCTAAGTCAAGATTATTAAGCCCTCTAAAAGAGGAATTGTTACAGATTACACCTACAGCATTAATAATAGGAGGCGGGATTGCTGGGATGACTGCTGCTTTAAATATTGCAAGCCAAGGCTTTAAAACATTTATAGTAGAGAAAGAGAATTTTTTAGGTGGTAATTTAAATTATCTAAATGTTTTATATCCAATCGAAGAAAGTGCTTCAGATTTTCTAAATAAGACTATAGAGAAAGTAGATCAAAATGAACGTATTCAGATCTTTCTAAATGCTCAAATTGAAGACGTTAAGGGTTATGTTGGCAATTATATTGTGACAATTCTTGATTCAAATAAAAAATCTCAAGATCTAAGTATTGGAACGATAATTGTTGCAACAGGAGGTAAGGAATATAAACCTCATGAATTATTCCAATACAATAAAGAAAATCAAAATGTTATAACACAGTTAGAGTTAGAACAAAAATTAAAAGAAGTAGGAAAAAAATGGCTTGAAGGGATAAATAGAATTACAACAATTCTATGCGTAAATGCTCGACAAATAGAAGGAATAACGTACTGCTCAAGTATATGCTGTGGGAATTCTATTAAGAACATAGGTCTCTTAAAAAAATTAAAACCTGATCTTGAAATCATCGTGCTTTACAGAGATCTACAAATGGCTAAGAAAAAATATGAAGATTATTATAGAGATCATAGAAAAGATGCGATATTTTTAAGATATGATTTAAACAATTTGCCGATTATTAATAGAAAAAGTAAGAAACCAGAAAAATATCAAGTTAAATTATTTGATACTAATCTTCAAGACTTTATTGAATTTGACACTGACTTGATCATTTTATCCACACCTATGATTCCTGCTGATAATTTAGATGATTTAGCTAAAATGTTAAAAGTACCCTTAGATAAAAATGGATTCTTTTTAGAAGCACATGTTAAATTACGACCCTTAGATTTTGCTACTGATGGAATATTTCTTTGTGGATGTGCTCAATGGCCAAAAAATATTCAAGATAGTATATCTCAAGCAAATGGAGCGGCGGGGAGAGCTAGTAGATTTCTTAGTGCTAAAGAAATTAAAACCTCAGGAATAGTAGCAGAGGTAAATCCAGTCAATTGTATAGGATGTGGAAAATGTGAGTCGGTTTGCCCTTATAATGCAATAGATATATTAGAATCTACCACAGAATATGAAGATGTAAGCTTAGTTGTAAAAAAATCCTTTATAAATTCAGCATTGTGTAAAGGCTGTGGAACATGTGCCGCAACTTGTCCAAATGGAGCGATTTCTGTGAAACAATATGATTTTGATCAGATAAGCGCTATGATAGAGTCATATTTACTTGAATAAAATAAAAAAATTCTTAAAGAAGATAAAAATGCCAAGAGCAAAAACAAAAAAAATTGAAAAAGAATTCAATCCAGAAATATTAGTTTTCTGCTGTAATTGGTGTTCTTATGCTGGAGCAGATTTAGCAGGAGTATCTCGATTTCAATATCCTCCCAATATGAGAATCGTACGAGTAATGTGTTCTGGACGGGTTGATCCTGCATTTATAATGAAAGCTTTGAAAGATGGGGCTGATGGTGTTTTAATTACGGGTTGCCATATAGGAGATTGTCATTATATTTCTGGAAATGAATACACTAGAGAGAGATTTGGAAGACTACACGATATAATAATTAAGCAGTTAGGTATTAATGAAAAAAGAGTTCGATTAGAATGGGTTAGTGCTTCAGAAGGAAAACGCTTTGCCGATTTAATCACTGAATTTACTAATCAGATTAAAGAATTAGGTCCACTTAAAGTATTCTAATCATATTTCTTTTTCCTTATTTTAACAATTTTTTTAAGAATCATAAATGATCAAATCAGATCATCTTAAACATATTTTATGTATTAATCTATTAAGAAGGATAGTAAAATTATATAGAAATCAGAGAAGAAAATTGAATATATGTTCAAATATCCAAAAAAAGAACGAAAATGATAAACAAAACAAGAGAAAAATAGGAAATACAATAAAATATAATAAACAATAACTGAAAATAATAAAAAAACAAGGATAAAAAGATCAGATCCAATCATAACTTGTGCATAATATTTATATAAGAGATGTTACTTATTTTATGATTAACGAGATTTTATTGACTTCTTTCTCTGAAAAAACTTTTCAAATCTCAATTTAGGGTGCAATTAAAATGGAAGGTTCAGTGTTAGTTATTGGAGGAGGTATTGCTGGAATTCAAACATCATTAGATTTAACTGAGTTAGGTTTTAAAGTTTACTTGGTAGAGAAAAATCCTTCAATTGGAGGCCATATGGCCCAATTTGATAAACTCTTTCCTGCAAATGATTGTAGTTTATGTGCTCTTGCTCCTAAGATGGTTGCAGTTTATAAGAACCCAAATATTGCTTTATTTACCGTCTCTAAGGTTAAAAAAGTATCTGGAAATGCAGGAAATTTTAAGGTATCTATCATTAAAAGTCCAAGATATGTTGATGAAACCAAATGCAAAGGATGTGGGGATTGCGCTGCAAAATGCCCAAAGATTGAGTCTCCAAATATTTTTGATATGAATTTAGGGAAGAGAAAATCTATTTATATGCCATTTCCTCAGGCCACACCACCCGTATATATAATTGATTCTGAATTATGTTTATATTTAAACAGAGGTGTATGTGGAGTATGCAAAAAGGTTTGCAAAGGTGAAGCTATAGATTTTGATCAAAAGCCTCAGGAGATAGAAATAAATGTTGGAGCAATAGTTGTAGCTACTGGATTTGATATGCTTGGAACGGAATTATCACCAAAATGGGGTTATTCATATAAGAATGTGGTTAATGCTTTAGAATATGAAAGAATTTTATGTCCTACGGGACCATTTGGAAATCAGATTTTACGTCCTAGCGATGAACAAGAACCTCAAAGTATAGCTTTCATCCATTGTTCTGGTTCCAGCTATTTAGGGAAAAATATACCTTATTGTTCACGTGTCTGTTGCATGTATACAACTAAAGATGCAATTCTTACAAAGGAATATATTGAAGATGCTCAAATTTCAATTTTTAGGCATAATATTAGAGTTTTTGGAAAAAACTTTTATGAGTATACAAAAAGAGCTCAAAATGATTTCAATATAACCTATTATAATTCGAATATTAACTCAATTGAAGAGGATTCTGAATCAAGTGATTTAATAATAAATTATGATGATATGAAAACAGGTGAAATGAATAAGAATTATAGAGCAAATCTAGTAGTCTTAGCAGCACCATTAGTACCTAGTAGGGGAACAAAAGAATTAGCAAATATACTTAAAATTGATCAAGATGAGTATGGGTTTTTTCAAGAATTTTCTTACTTTAATAAATCTTTATCTTCAAGAGAGGGAGTATTCTTATGTGGTTTTTGTCAAGGACCGATGAATATCTCTGAAACAGCAGCCAATGCGAGTGGAGTTGCTTCTCAGGTAGCCACCCTCTTAAAATCTGTTAGATACACTCGGATGGCAGAAAGAGGCATTGATATCAGAACGAATGTTGAAAATGTTAAAATTATTCCCCGAGCCTTAATTGTGGGAGGAGGAATATCTGGTATGACAGCTGCATTAAATATTAGTAATCAAGGGTTTGAAACAATTTTAGTGGAAAAAGAGGGTAAACTAGGGGGTAATTTAAATTATATTAACATTTTATACCCAATTCAGCAAAAAGCGTCAAAATATTTAGAAGAAAAAAAAAAGCAAATAGTAAATAATGAAAATATCAAAGTTTACTTAAATTCTAAAATTACTGAAGTAGATGGATCTATAGGTAATTATAATATTACAATAGGAAATGCAACAGAATCCCATAACTTAGATGTTGGGATTATAATAGTAGCAACTGGCTCTAAAGAGTTTAAACCTTATGGTCTCTTTCAATACGATGAAAAAAATAAAAATATAATTACACAGCAGGAATTAGAAGAAAGATTAAAAAATGAAGATGAATCTTGGCTTAATACGATTAATCATGCTACTACAATAATGTGTGTAAATGCTAGACAAGAAGGTGGGATTTCATATTGTTCAAATATTTGTTGTAGTAATACAATTAAGAATGTAAGTGTTTTGAAGCAACTTAAACCGGATTTAAACACTTTAGTTCTTTTTAGAGAATTACATATGGCAAAAAAAGAATTTGAAGGTTATGTAAGTAAAAGAAAAAAGATTGCAAATTACTTAAAATATGATCTTAAGCATATCCCGGAAGTAATTAAAATACGAGAAGATCCTGAAAAATATGAGATTAAAGTTGCTAGTATAACCGATCCAAATGACATTATTACTATTCAGACAGACCTCATTATTTTGTCTACACCCCTGATTCCTCCCGATGATTTACAAGAACTTGCTGATAAACTAAAAGTACCCTTAGATAATAATGGTTTCTTTATAGAAGCCCATGAAAAATTAAGACCTTTAGACTTCTCTGCCCATGGAATCTTTATATGTGGATGCGCACAATGGCCTAAAAATATTCAAGACTCAATTTTAGAAGCGAATGGTGCTGCGGGTAGAGCTAGTAGATTCTTAAGTATAGGAGAAATATCAACAACAAAATTAGAACTTTTTTCTTTTTTACTTTCAATCGAATGCTTTTTTAAAGATTTAAAAGTTAATATAGATAAATGTAATGGATGTGGAAGATGTGTAGATGTATGCCAATTTAAAGCAATCTCTCTTACTGATATAAAACAAGAATACGAAGATGTTAGTGTTCCTACGAAGAAAGCATATATAAATCCTGCTATATGCAAAGGTTGTGGTAGATGTTCAGCAACGTGTCGATTAAAAGCAATTTATCCAAGACACTATGATTTTAAGCAAATTTCTTCTATAATTGATCCTTACTTTTTAGGGAAAGTAAAAACTGAAGGGAAATCCCCAGATGATAAAGAAATGACAATTATTCAATAATGAAACTATAAAAAAAATTAAAAATATTAATTTTTAAAAAAAATTTTCTTTTTAGAATCTAAAGGGTTCAATATTAAATTTAGTTTATGAATTTATAATCGAGTATTTACTATTTAATATTGATTTTGCATCTTTTTAATAAGAAAGCATAAATTATTAACACATTAATTCTAAACAACCGTTTTATGACTAAGATCTTAGTGGATTGATAAAAATTTTTATAGGTTAAAGGTATGAATAAGGAAAGCTATAGGGTATTAGTAGATACTGATCCTAGTCTTGGTAGAAGGGGTGCCGAAGTTGATGATGGGTTAGCCTTATTTCTAATTTTTAATAATCCGCAACTTTTCATTATTGAAGGGATAACCACAGTTTTTGGTAATATCCATGTTAAGAAAGCGTTCGAGTTTATAAAAAAGTATTTAGAATTAGTCAATAGAATTGAGGTTCCCCATTTTCTAGGCGCCAGCTCAAAATATACTATCAATAAATTAACCGATGCTTCTAAGTTTTTAATTGAAAAAGTTAAGGAGAATCCGAATGAATTGACTTTAATGACTCTTGGCCCTTTAACTAATATTGCGACA
>SMTZ1_10002346_pt1 | contig 19412 bp, 14 predicted proteins | sample DeeMarSWOR136_30_FD_25667 | JGI IMG/M metagenome (IMG submission 25667)
GCCTTTGGCGGTGTTGATATTCTGGTCAACAATGCAGGAATAAATATTCCGAGGCTGCTTGTTGACCCGGCGGGCAAGGAGGAATTGACCGAAGAGATTTGGGACAAGGTTGTGTTAATCAATCAGAAGGGAATTTTTCTTTGTGCACAGGCTGTGGCGAGGGCGATGATTAAGTCAGGCAGGGGGGGAGTAATTATAAATATGGCTTCGGAATCCGGTTCGGAAGGTTCGGAAGGTCAAAGCGTCTACGCGGCCACAAAGGCAGCCATTTATAATTTAACGCGTTCATGGGCAAAAGAGCTTGGCAGGCACAATGTCAGGGTTGTCGGCGTCGCGCCGGGAATACTGGAGGCGACGGCGCTTCGGACCGAAGAATATGAACGTGCGTTGGCCTATACGCGGGGAATCACCGTTAAAGAGCTGCGTGAACGTTACGAGAAAGCCGCCATCCCATTAGGCAGAAGCGGCAAGCTGAGCGAGATTGCGAATATGGTATGCTTTCTGGCCTCCGAGAGGAGTGGTTACGTTCACGGAACCGTGATTAACGTTTCGGGCGGCAAGACCAGAGCCTGATCTTCGAATTGCATAATGATATGATCAACATGTTAAGTGGATTAGGTCTATGAGGAAGGCAAGTATTGTCAGTATCGGCAATGAAGTGCTCAGCGGTCAGACAATAGACACTAATGCCGCATATTTAGGCCAAAGACTACTTTCTATCGGCATACCTGTTGTCAGTTCTTACACGATTGGTGATGAGATAGATTCGATTTTACGGTCGTTTGGATTTGCAAGCAGTGATGCCGAGGTGATTATTGCAACAGGCGGCCTTGGCCCAACCGATGATGATTTGACACGGCAGGCATTGGCCAAGTTTCTCGGAGCCGAGTTGCAACTCCAGGATGAGCTCCTTTGGGCGATACAGGAATTTTTCACCCGCCGAAATCGGCAGATGCCTTCAAAGAATAAGATTCAGGCATATATACCAGCCGGCGCAAAAGCGCTTACGAACAATCTTGGCACGGCACCGGGGATTAGGGGTGAATTAGCAGGCAAATTGCTCTTCGCATTGCCCGGCGTGCCGTCGGAAATGAAACAAATGTTTGAAGAATCGGTCCTGCCGGAATTACAGGGATTCGCAAGTGGACAGGTTGTGGTGATACGGAAACTGAGATGCTTTGGGACGGGCGAATCAAACGTAGCCGAATTAATCGGCCCGCTTATGCAGAGAGGCAGGAATCCACTTATAAACTGTACTGCTTCTTGCGGCGTTATCACTTTGACAATCACTGCGACTGCCAAAGATATGAATAAAGCCAAGCAGATGGTCGAAAAAGATGAAAAGTCCCTCCGTAAGAAGCTCGGAGAGCTGATTTACGGTACGGATGAGCAGACTTTGGCCGAGGTGGTAGGTGAACGATTGGCTCGGCAGAAGAAGACAATTTCTGTAGCTGAATCGTGTACGGGCGGATATTTAGCCAAGCTGATAACCGATATCCCCGGAGCGAGCAGATATTTTACACAGGGCTGGATTACTTACAGTAACAGTGCTAAAATAAGCGAACTTGGCGTACCTGCTGATTTGATTGAAGAGCACGGTGCTGTCAGCGAGCAGGTTGCCCGGGCCATGGCCCAAGGCGCGCGAAAAAGAGCTGGAACAGCTTTTGCAATCGGTGTAACCGGCATAGCCGGCCCAAGCGGTGCAACCGAACAAAAGGGCGTCGGACTCGTATATATTGGCGTTGATTCGGACTGCGGGTGTGAAAGTAAAGGTTTTGTTTTTTCTCACAACAGGGATTCAATCCGACATCGAGCAGCACAAACAGCTCTAAATATGCTTCGGCTAAAATGCGGTATTGACTAACCGGTTTTATAATGGTATAATGAGTTATTGCCGGGGATGATACCAAATTATTGGGGCGTATGTGGCAAAAAAACGCAGACATTTAGGTGAAATACTCTACAAAGCCGGGCTGGTCGACAAAGTGGCGCTTGTGAATGCCATAAAGGCTTCAAAAGCCAATAATAAGCGGCTCGGCCAGGTTTTGCTCGAATCGGGCCTTCTCGACGAAGACACTCTAACCAAGGCAATTGCAAGGCAATTTGGTTTAGAGTACGTTGATTTGGACAAAACTAATATTCCACCCGAGGCCTTAAAGCTTATACCGGAAGATTTTGTAAAGAGGCACAATGTTTTGCCTCTTGGGATGGATAATGGCAAGCTAAAACTGATTATCAGCGATCCATTAGATTTGGATGCGATGGATTCCGTTCGATTCCGCCTGAACGCCGAATTGGACTGTCGTCTTGCGAATCCATCGAAAATCCGCTCCTACATCCAGGATTCTTTTGACAGTAGAAAAAGAGAAGAGGATGACAAACTGAGACATAGCATTGATGCGACTGCTGCCGAACTTGCCGAGGCCAGTCAAGAGTTACAGGCGGCAGCCCTTCGTGCCGAAGCCGCAGGTGGTATCGACGATGGTCCCATTGTCAGGCTGGTCAATCTCATTATAGATAATGCCTACTACATGCGAGCCAGCGATATCCATGTGGAACCAATGACCGATAGAGTACGCGTACGATACCGTGTCGATGGTGTTTGCTTGGAAAAGGACAACATCCCCAAGAACATGCAGGCCCCGCTCACTGCCCGCCTGAAAATTTTGTCAGGTATGGACATTGCGGAAAAAAGATTGCCTCAGGACGGCCGAATTAAACGTACGATTGGAGGTCAGGATATTGACTTTCGTGTGTCAGCTCTTCCGGGCTATCATGGAGAAAGTATAGTCTTGCGAATTTTACGCCCGGATGCGGTCAACATTGGTATTCAGTCCCTTGGTTTTGAACAGGACGATTACGAGCGGTTTCAACGGATAATCAAAAGGCCTAACGGCATCTTTTTAGTTACAGGCCCGACCGGCAGCGGTAAAACCACGACGCTGTATGCAGCATTGCAGGCGCTTAACAAACCGGATACGAAGATTATTACAGCGGAGGACCCCGTAGAATACAATTTCACCGGGATGAATCAGGTTCAGGTAAAGGAAGAAATCAATTTAACATTTGAAATGATTCTGCGGTCAATGCTGCGTCAGGCTCCCAATATTATACTGGTTGGTGAAATTCGAGACGGTGTTGTTGCAGATATTGCAATTCAGGCTGCTCTTACGGGGCATCTTGTTTTCAGTACCCTGCATACGAATGATGCCGCCAGTGCAATTACACGTCTGATAGATATGGGTGTTAAGCCATTCCTGGTAGCCAGCTCAATACAAGCCATTATGGCACAGAGGCTTGTAAGAGTTATTTGCGATAACTGTAAGGTAATTGATGAAAATCCAAACAAATACCATTTACAATTACTCGGTATTGACCAGGAGGATATCGAAAAACACCTCATCTATAAAGGAACAGGATGCGACCAATGCCAAAACACCGGCTTCAAAGGCCGGCTCGGTATATTTGAAATGGTGGAAATGAATAACGAGCTGAGGGAATTGGCTTTTACGAAGGCACCTGCTACAGAATTGAAAAAGGCGGCGATAGCAAGTGGTATGAGAACGCTGATGGATGACGGCAAGATCAAGATATTTAGAGGAGTAACGACGCCGGAGGAAGTGGCGAGGATAGCGCAGACGGAAGGTGTTTTAATAGAATAGACAAGAATAGTGATTGAGGATTCTCGAATGGCAACGGTTAATATGGACCGATTATTACAGGCCTGTGTCACAATGGGCGGCTCGGATATACATCTTGTTACCGGGCGACCGCCGGTATTAAGGGTGGACGGTCGACTCAGGTCGCTGGAAACCAAGGTGCTCGAACCGGACGATACCGTGGCTTTGATGAAAAGTATCACGCCTGACCGAAATCAACAGGAACTTCAGGAGGAAGGTGGAACCGACTATGGATTTGCCTTTGGAGATGACGCAAGGTTTCGCGTCTCCATTTTCCGACAAAAAGGTAATATCTCGTTGGTTTTACGTCTTATTCCGACGAAAATTATGAGTTTTGAGGAAATAGGCTTGCCCAAGATTTGTGCCGCTTTGTGTCGCAGGCCGAGAGGGATGTTTTTGGTTACAGGCCCAACCGGAAGCGGCAAAACCACCACGCTGGCTTGTATGGTAAACTATATTAACGAGAATTTCGACCGCCATATCATAACCATTGAAGAACCAATAGAATATTATCACTCGCACAAGAAATCCATTATTAATCAGAGGGAGGTCGGTGTTGATGTACCGAGCTTCGGTGAGGCATTAAGACGTGTTTTGAGAATGGACCCCGATGTAATTCTTGTTGGTGAATTGCGAGACCTGGAAACAATCGAATCAGCTATTAGGGCAGCAGAAACCGGCCACCTTGTCTTCAGCACCTTGCATACAACAAGCGCAGCAGGCACGATTACAAGAATTATTGACGTTTTTCCTGTAGACCAGCAGGAGCAAATTCGTATTCAGTTGAGCAGTAATCTGATAGCCGTTCTCAGTCAGGCACTTTGTCCTTTAGCCGCCGGTAAAGGGAGGATTGCGGCCTATGAGTTTATGGTTGTAACTCCTGCGATTGCTAATCTTATCCGTGAAAACAAGACTTACCGAATTGATTCCAGTATTCAAACAGGCAAAAGATTGGGGATGCAACTTCTTGATGAGCATCTCTGGCAGCTTTATGACGTCGGCAAAATTACTCTGGATGAAATGCTGGAGAAGAGCCGTCAGCCTGGTATGTTGCAGGATAAGGCAAAAGCCAAGATAAACGCCCTAAGAGGAAAGCAAAAGGTACCGGCAAAGAAGGAAATGGAGGATATGGGGGAGATCTTACGGACGTAAAGGCCTGTACACAAATCTCATTCTGCAGGATACCGGTGAAAGAGGTGGGCATAGCTGATATTTTTGGTATCTCTGTTTCCGTCAGTAGTTTCGACACGATGTTTACTGGTCCGATATATTTGGGCATTTTCAAGGTAAATTGAGGTCCAGCAGCATTTTACGGACGAAATGTGGTGCCAGGAAAGTGAAAAGGGATACAAAAACTCAGGAAAACACAGTCCTAATAACCAGATGTCCAATATGTAATTTATTTGTAAAAAAGACTTTAATGTTATATAATAGAAGCAGATGGAAAATGAACTGATTATAGGGGAAAATCAAGATGGCTAAGAGCGAAATATCACAAAAGCTCCCCCCCATAGAGCAGTTAAGAAGTAGAACGCTTGGCAGAATACTTATAAAAATGGGCGTTCTAACCAGAGAAAAGGTCCATGAATGCCTTAAAATCCAAAAGCAGCGTCATGGTAGTATTCAAATAGGCCAGATTTTGCTTGAACTTGGCTTAATTGATGAAAAGCAGCTTCAAATTGCCCTTGCAGCGCAGCGGGGTATGGAATATGTCAACCTCGACAACATTGATATCCCTCCTGATGTGGTTGATAAGGTGCCTGCCCAGATGGCAAAGACATATCATATCATACCAATCAAATATGATAAGGAGCAAAACGAACTGACCATAGTTCTTGACAATCCCGACAATTTCAGGGCGACCGATGACCTGAGCACATTGATGGGTTTTAAGGTTAGCGCGAGGGTAACTAATACACGGGCAGTTGAAAACGCTTTGAACAAGCATTATGAAACACAGGAAGAAAATATCAACGAGCTGATAAGCGAAATACAGGGTGATACTTTCCTTGCGGAATTTGACGGCAGAAACCAGAGTATCGATCTGGATGAATTGAAGGAACTGTCAGAGTCAAATCCTGTAAAAAAACTGCTGAACTTGGTTTTGCTGCAGGCAATTCGCGATAAGGCATCGGATATCCATTTTGAGCCGTTTGAAAGTGAATACAAGATGCGTTACCGCATTGATGGTGTGCTTTATGAGATGGTTCCCCCGCCGAAATACATTGCTGCGGCACTTAGCTCACGTATCAAGGTTATGGCGAACCTGGATATTGCTGAAAGGCGGTTGCCACAAGACGGACGAATTTCACTAACCGTCCAAGGCAAGCCGGTTGATTTACGTGTTAGTGTTTTGCCTACAATGTTCGGAGAAAGTGTTGTACTGCGTGTTCTGGACCGAAGTCAGGTCAGTTTTGACTTGGAAAAGCTGGGATTGAGACAGGAAGGTTGTGATTTGGTCCGTCGGCTTATTCACAAGCCCAACGGTATTATCATTGTTACGGGTCCGACGGGATGTGGCAAGACCACGACCCTATATTCGGCTATGAATGAGCTTAATGATATTAAGACAAAACTAATCACTACTGAAGACCCGGTGGAATATGACATTGATGGTTTGATTCAGGTTCAGATGAAGCCGGACATCGGACTGACATTTGCAAGGTGCCTCAGACATATACTTCGTCAGGACCCCGATGTTATACTGGTCGGTGAAATTCGTGACCTTGAAACAGCGGAAATCGCGGCCCAGGCATCGCTGACCGGGCATGTGGTGTTTACCACGTTGCACACAAACGATGCCCCGAGTTCGATAGCGAGACTTTTGGATTTGGGTGTTGAGCCGTTTCTTGTTACGGCAACTATCGAAGGTATCATTGCTCAGCGATTGGTCAGGAAAATATGTGAAAAATGCAAAACACCGTTCGAGCCAACGGAGGGTCAATTGTCGGAATTGGGTCTTACGCCGGATGATATCAAGGGCAAGAAGTTTTATTATGGAAGGGGTTGTAACAGGTGTAATAACACCGGTTACAGGGGGCGGACAGGTATTTTTGAGATAATGACATTCAATGATGAAATCCGCGAGTTGATAATGAATCAGGCTTCGACGAATGTATTACGTGCGGCGGGCCAGAAGGCCGGTATGAGGCTGTTGCGTGATAACGGTCTGGCTGCAATCTACGATGGGATTACTACAATAGACGAGGTTGTGAAAGAAACGAGTACGGAAAGGTAGGGAATTAGAAAGCAAAATATAACACTTTGTTTATGGGAATAGGTAACGGTTGTCAATAATATCTTTTCTTTCTTTTACCGTTTTATATTCCAAAGGAGGTGTTCAGAATGCCAGTCTTCAAATATGAAGCGCTTGATGCTCAGGGCGTTGCAATAAAGGATGAAATAGAAGCCCTAAGCCAGAAAGAAGCAGTAAGCAAAATACGGAATCTGGGTTATTTCCCCACAAAGGTTCACGCACGTGGAGAAGCCAAGAAACCGGCAGCAAAGGCCGTAATAAGGCCAGCAAAAAGGCGAGGTGCAGGCGGCAAAGTCAAGGTCAAATATATCACCCAGTTTGCGAGACAGCTTTCCACTCTTCAGGACGCCGGACTGCCTATTTTACGATCACTGAGGATTCTGCAGGAACAGCAAAAGTCAGGGACATTTAAAAGAGTGATTGGATATGTGGGTGACGACATCGAAGGGGGGTCGACCCTCTCGGAAGCAATGGGCAGATTCCCAAGGGCTTTTGACAGGTTGTTTGTCAATATGGTTGCGGCAGGCGAGACAGGCGGTGTGCTGGACTTAATCCTTGCTCGTGTGGCTGACTTTATGGAAAAAGCCCAGAAACTTAAAGCCCGAGTTAAGAGCGCAATGGTTTATCCTATCGTGGTTTTGACAGCGGCTTTTACAATTCTGCTGTTGTTGATGTGGAAAGTAATACCCCAGTTCGAGACGGTGTTGAAAGAAATGACGGAGGGTGCTCAGCTTCCAGCTATAACAAGAGGCGTGCTCGCAGTAGCCAACTGGGTCGGTAAACAATATGGCTGGGCCATACTTTTGGCGGTACCGGTTGCTTTAATTTTTCTGTTCAGGCTCATAAGGCAGTTTCAGTTAGGCAGATTCGTTCTGGACACGATAAAGCTGAAAATTCCGGTGCTCGGTCAACTTAGTTCAAAAGTAGCCGTTACCCGGTGGACAAGAACGTTGGGTACATTGATCAGCGCCGGCGTGCCGATTCTTGATGCCATTAATGTTACTCGCGAGACATCAGGGAACGAGGTTTTTGCCAACATGCTCGGCAACGTTCACAACTCTATTCGGCAGGGTGATACCTTTGCCGGGCCGTTACGTCAGTCAAAAACCGTTGACCTGATTGTCTCCAACATGGTGGCGGTGGGCGAGGAGACGGGTGATCTGGATAAGATGCTTCTGAAGGTAGCGGATAATTACGACGAGCAGGTCGACGTATTGGTATCCTCGTTAATGTCACTGCTTGAGCCGATCATGATTATTGTGCTTGGTCTTATCGTTTTGACTATCGTCTTGTCAATATTTTTGCCAATGATAACAATTATCACGAAGTTAAATGTCTAACAAAGACTAAACCAATAAAGCAGGCGTTTAGTTCAGTAATGAAGGAGAGTAAAGTGAAACCAATTGTCAAACCATCCAACAGAAAAACGGCGTTTACTATCGTAGAGCTTCTGACCGTTATGAGCATCATCATAATTCTCATGGGTCTTCTTGCGCCGGCCATGAACAGGGTAAGGCGATATGCCAGATTGGTAAGTCAGAAAAACCAGTTTCACAGTATTGATGTTGCCCTTGAGATGTTCCGTGCTGAGTTTGATGACTTCCCGGACTCCAGAGCAGCAGACGCCTCTGGAGCACCCTACTGCGGTGCGATGAAACTTGCCGAAGCGATGATGGGACAGGATTTATTGGGATTCCATCCGGATTCACGTTTCCTGGTTTCGGGGATGGACGGTGCGACTCCACCTGTTGCTTTGTACCCTGATCCAGCCCCACCTTCGCCCTTTCCCCCCTGGTATGTCGATAACTTGAAGACGAGAAAGGAGCACTATCTGCCGCTCGAGAATGCCAATGCCTATAAGCTGGAGACTATATATCCAAATATTACTACAGCTACCCCGAACTACAATGGTGACAGATATGTTCTGTGTGATGTTTATACACGCGCAACGAACCTTAAAACGGGAAAAAGGATTGGTATGCCCATACTTTACTACAAGGCAAATACATCAAATACGACACATGACCACACCCTTACTAATTTAGCAAACAATATTTACAATTCTCTTGACAATAATCAGATGGTCGGTGTCGGCAAGCCTTGGGATCCTGGTGGTGCTGCACATGCGCTTTTTAATAATCCTCAAAAGTTCTATGACAGCACGAGGAACAACAAGGTTCGGATGTCAAGGCCTTACAGGGTGGATTCTTATATTTTGATTTCAGCCGGTTTTGACGGTGAATACGGTACGCCGGATGATGTGTTTAATTTCGAAGAAGATTAACTGGAAGTTGATATGTACAAAGGGTCCAAGAGGGCGGTGATGAAGATAGTAAAGGTTTTCACGGCGGTAATAATTATGCTCATGATTACGCAGCGAACACAGGCCGGAGTTTTCTCGATTGTGAACGGCGGTTTCGAAAATGATGGTTATATAGCTGATATCACGGCACATGAGCCGGACGGTTGGAGCGACGTCAATATACCGGCAGGCAAATTTGCCGGATGGGTTTCCAGCGATTGGGTGACCAGCGGCAATTATAACCTGACCCTTAGTTCGTATTGGTATGTAGGATTTGAGGCTAACGATATTGCAATGGTCTCTCAAGAAGTGTATTTGACGGATGTTAATGAAATTATCTTCGACTTGAAGCTGCAGACATATCCATTTGATAAGGTCTGGGACCCGGGTAAGCGCACGGTATTAGTAATGATTGATGGTGTTGAAGTCTGGAACTCGGATGACTACCAGTTCCCTTTAAACGGCGAGTACAGGGAACAGGTTATAGGCGTCGATGTTTTGGATAGAGAATTGCACAAGCTGTCCTTATGTATAAGAGCGGACGTGAACGAAACATCTACCAGTGTGGACAGACTATATTATGCTCACTGGGATTCGATTGAGTTCAATTGTCATTGTGGTGGTTCCGGATTTTTCTTGGAAGATTTCAGCCGGGATTGCTATGTCGATATGAGTGATTTTGGGATGATGGCGAATGTATGGTTGAACGAGATTGCCTCGGAGGATGATCCGAATAACAGATATAATTTATATCGAAACGATGAGATACAGCCCTACGGTACCATCAATTTCTTTGATTATGCGGTTTTTCCCGGCACTTTGGATGTCAATATGCCAGACCTGAAAGTGTTCTTTGAGGGATGGTTGAACAAGATAGAGATAGATAATGAGTATAATTTATATCATGGGGATGATGTACATCCCCGCCTTATTATCAATTTTCCGGATTTCGCGATTTTTGCCGACAGATGGCTGCAGAGCGGCTATGACCAGGACTACTAATTTGTCGGCAGAGGTATGCAAATTATAAAAAGGAGATAGCTGTGAAGTGTAAAAAACCTGCTTTTACGCTTATTGAGTTATTAACGGTTCTTGCGATAGTGGCATTGCTTGTTGGTCTGCTTATTCCATCTCTTACGATGATACGCAATAGCGCAAAAGAGGCAAAGCAAAAGACCCAGCTTACCGAGATTGGGCTGGCACTGACGGGATTTCGAAACGATTATGGTGACTATCCGCCGTCAAGTTATCCAGATCCGCCGGGTGATTACTGCGGTGCACAAAAGCTCGCAGAGGCCCTTTTAGGGCTGGACCTTATGGGATTTCATCCGGATTCACATTGGCAGGCAGATGGGCGCAATAACATACCAATTACAGTTGCCGGTACACCCTTTCCTGTAGATGGATACTTTTTCTACGATCCGGCTAATCCTCTTGATATGGATAAGCGAAAAGGGCCTTATCTGGAGCTCGGAACCGAGAGTGCCTTTAGACTTAGCGATTTATATACACCGGCTTCTTTAGCCGCCTCTCCTACACCCCTGGCGGCAAATACATTTGTGATTTGCGATTCGTTTGGAATTAAAAAAGTAACGATTGCACCGGGCCATACGGCCAAGGCGGGCACGCCCATTCTTTACTACAAGGCGGACACCACCAAGAAGAAATTTGATGGGATAGGTATCCCTCCGGGCTCTCAGGATATTTACAATTTTATGGATAATTTTCCTATCATTCAGGTCGCGGACACGGCAGACGGCACACCACCGGGAGATCATCCACTCGCTACCCTCGGCGGGATGTACTTCTACAATCAACAGTATAAAATAATCGACCAAAAGATATTGAGCTCGACAGCAAAACCCTGGCCCCACAGACCCGACTCGTACATATTGATTTCAGCGGGACTGGACGGCCGGTATGGAACAGAAGACGATATTTGCAACTTCGGAAACTAAAACGAAATTCATACCTCATTGAGCAAGCTAAGGTTATGAAAAGTGACGCAAACAAAACCGGGCTGACGCTTATCGAGATGCTGATTGTTGTGGCCATTATTGTGATACTGACCACAATGGTAATCGGCCTCGCCGGCCGGGTCACCGACCAATCCAAGGAGCAGCTTACCCGGAACACGATTGGAATCCTTACCTCCGCCCTCAGACAGTTCCATGATTACGAATATCGCTACATAGACAATCCTATTTATACTCCCCCTCAGAGACAATTTTATCTGGGGCTTGATTTTCCATTGGACTGCAGCGGTTTTGATGTGCCCACTCTTCAAATGACGTTGGATAACTCTCTTGGCTTGGCGGCCGGCAGTGTTGTAATTAACCCCGCCGCGGCGCACAACGACCCGGATTACTCGGGCTGTGAAGTATTGTATTTTTTTCTTAGCAGAGTTTCTGAATGCCGAAAGACTTTGGATAAAATCGACGAAACTCTAACAACCAGTGAGGGTGCTAACAACCAACCTATGAATATTGCGATAACTTACTCAAGCGGTGCTGTTAAAGTCTACCCGTTACTGAGAGTCATCGATCCATGGGGTACCACGTTACGATATAAATATTACGACAATATTACCCTTGATCCTCACAGCAAGCTTACGTTTCCTGTGATTATATCAGCCGGGCCGGACAAAAGGTTCGGAACGGCTGATGACATAAGCAGTCGAAAATGAAAACAGCAAATAAACAATCGGGTCGCACATTAGCAGAGATGACGGTTGTTATCGCAGCCATAGTGTTGCTTGGTAGTTTCGGATTGCCGGCCATACGCACATTCCTCGATTCCTTCGAAACGGGAACCGGCGCCAGGCCCGTCATAAGCGCCGCCCTTGCTTCTGCCCGTGCGATAGCGGCCAAAGAGCAAAGATACGCCGGTATCAGGTTCCAAAAGGCTTATAATCCTGACGCTCCGCTTGAACCGCTTAAGGAAGATCAGTATATGGTTTTTATTATACAGGATCCCAATATAGGGGCGTACTTTTTTCGTGCCGTCGAGGGCCTTGAGCCAATAAAGCTTCCTGATTCAATCGGCGTTATGGACTATGAGCTTATAAACCAAGCGATAATGTCTGTACCAACTTGGGAACCAAGTAGTAATCATCCTGTTGATCTTATAGATTTAACGACGTTTTCAATTATCTTCTCGCCATCCGGCAAAATGGTAATACACGATGTGCGGGTCAGGAACAGAGATGGCCAAAGTCATACCAGTGCAACTCTTAGTTATGATGATGTTTTTAACACTACATTACAGGTGGATGCCGGGGTAGGTATGTTTTATCAGGACGATTACTATCCGGGTTATGCTTCAACTCCGAACCTTGGTCTTGGACCGGAGCCAAGCCGAAGGGCCTTTGTGATGTATGACAGGCGGGAATTCAAAATCGCTTACGACAAAGGCAGGGCATACTCTGACTATCTTTCAAAGTTAATTCCGAATGAAGTTATACAGATTAATCCCTATACGGGGACAATGGTGGAAAAGTGAGAAAAACAGCTATGCAAAAATCGGGCGGTTATAATGGCTTTTCTCTTACCGAGTGCCTGCTGGCGGTCGGGACAATCGCGGTCGGTATGCTTTTTATAGCCGGTGTGTTCCCCGTCGGCATTCATTTCAACACTATTGCCAGCGAGCGGACCATTGCAGCGGTTATAGCCGACGAGGCCTTTGCGAAAATAAGACTTTATGCAGCAGGCAATCCGATTGATGTCAATGATGACATTGCCATTGATTTATTGAGAACAGATCAGCTTACGAACTATGGTCTTCCAATAGTCGGCATTAATCCCATCGAATTTTCGTACCCGTCCGATCCCAATATGGACATTAACCGGAAACAATTTTACTGGTCGGCTTTGTGCAGACTTACAGAACCACGTATTGATCCCAATGATCCGCGCCGGCTCGTACAGGTAACTGTCTTTGTGTGCAGGAAGATAGGAAGTGGGACTACATATCCTGGATGGGCGGCAAATTGGCCTGTGCCCGTGCCGGTAGGTATTCTTGCAGTTGCTGCTCCCGACACGCTTCAAATAGATCAGCCTGCATTCATTAACGAGGGCTGTACGATTGTGGATAATCAAACCGGCCAGATTTACCGAGTGTTGGAACGTGATGCGTCCATGCCTGATATGATTGTGCTGGACAGACCCTGGCAGGGTAAAATTTTACCGGGTTTGGTCTGGGTGGTTCCACCACCTGTCGGCGGGGGAAGAGGTCCCTGCATAGCGGTATATCAAAGGGTAATCAGATTATAATACGAATCGACGGACAATGAACCATAAACTGTGGACAAGACGGGCCTTTACTCTGATTGAGCTGGTGGCTGCTATCGGCATATTTGTTATAGTGTTGCTTTTTGCAAGTGTTATTTTCAAGGTCAGCATAAATTCCCATCGCACCGCCGGTGCAAACGCGGAGATTATGCAGAAACTGCGGGCCATTACCGACCAGTTAAACATCGATTTCAAGGGTTTTCGAAAAGACGGATACCTGGTTCTGCGATCGGAGCTGTTGAACAGGAACGAGTATGGGAATTCACCGACTCCTTCTGATTTCAGGGCGGACAGATTATTTTATTTCAGCACGGGTGACTCTCAAGCATGGAATAATACGAGTGTGCGAAGTAATATCACAAAGGTTTATTTCGGACATGACTATCGTTCTTTATACGATACGGCATTTCCCGTCAGCAAATGGTCTTTGGCACGGGATGCCAAATTAATAACTCCGTTTTTTTCAGATATTGATGCTAACAATATTAGCTATGCGGACCTCAAGGCAAATGTTACGGGTACTGAGAATGAGGCCCAGAATCTACTCTTATCTGGTATTCCGATAGATATTCAAGCCAATCCTGATGATGTCAGGGGCTTGATGTGTCAGAATGTCGGTGAGATTAAGATTGAATGGACCAACGGATTAAAGGTGCCGGGTGATATTATGTTGTGGTTTGGTCTTTTGCGGCCAAGCGGATATCCTATTGAGGATCCCGGGCCGCCTTATATAGCAACCTGGATCCCCGGAACACCGGAGCAGTATTGGCCCACGGCCCTAAAGTTTACTTTTACAATATATGATTCGAAAGGGATTTTGAAACAGGGACGTACATTTACTCATATCGTTTATGTTGGTGATTGAAGATGTCGGGAATGAGCAGGAAAAATTGGGATTTTATTAAGGATGCTGATAAAAGCGGCTCGGCTCTGATTCTAACCGTAGTTCTTACGAGTATGCTGGCTATTGTCGGTATACTTTTTGTTATGATGGCCCGTGTGGACAAGGTGGCGACGTCGGCCATTTCCGACAACAGAGAGCTTGATTTGGCAGTCGAAACAGTCATTGCCAAGATTTCGCAGCAGCTTATTCTGGATGTCCCCGGCATTGCAGGACAGGAGTATTACGACTATCCTGATGCCAACAACGCCTGGCTGGCTTCGCTTGAGCCGGAACTTCTTAGTGATGGTGGTACCCCCGCTGACACATCTGACGACACATATTATTGGCGGCAGATAAGCGATGTTAATGACCAGTTAGGACCACAGTTGGGGCCAGGAGCTTGGAATTTACAGGCTTTAATTATACCGGATTATCAACCGTCTATGCAGATTGGTGACAGCAATGTGGTTGTTGGGGTATATCATCGTGCTGACGCAGATGCCGATGGGGTATCGGACTCGGTATGGATCAGAATCCCTGATATAACCAGCAGCAAGGGCGAACCGATTTATGCCGCGGTTAGAGTTATTGGCAACGAGGGAATGTTAAATGTCAACACGGCATGGAAGTTTGATTTTGATCCTAATGTCGTGACGGATGCGAATCAAATTGACGGCTCGAGCCAGACTCAGATAAACTTGGCTGCACTTGCTCTGCGGGGAAATAACGGCACTCTTGCCGAGGCGGCAGACACATTGCAGAATGTGCGGTGCGGTATCGAACCAAATGACATATTTTTGTATCAAAAGAATGTTGTTTGGCGTTACCATTTACCTGTGGGTGCGTACACCCCGTTCGATATATCCGATGAATTGGAACTTCGGAATCGATTTTTAGTGAATATTCCCGATATTGATACGCGTATTGAGGAAACCTGGGACAACGTATTTCAGATTGGCAAGCGAACCCCGTTTGATTCCAATCTTCCTGAGTGGTACCAAAGGTCCTACCACGACATGTTTTTTCCAAATGTAGTTTATTCCTACAGGCATATTGGTACTACTTACAATATGGACAGGATAATCGACCCGAACGGCGAAAAGATGATTAACGTCAATACGGAAACGTCTGCTGTGAAAATATATGAGAGATTGCGGCGCAGTATGTATCCTTTCGTACCCGACCCGAATACAGACCATCATTTTGCACAACTGGCGGTCAACATGGTCGACTTTGTCGATGAGGATGACAAGAATCTTGATGGGATCCTGGATGTGAACGACGGGAACTGCGTATCGACACTGGTTGATGGCAGCGGGATAATCCATTATGGTTTCGAGGCTCAGCCCTTCATCAATGAAATCGCCTGGCAGATTGATCCATCCCCGGCTGTTAGTGCCAGTTTTTTCGCGCTTGAACTCTGTAATCCGTTCGATAAGGATATAGACTTGGGCAACTTTATCCTTGATTTTGTCAGCAGGGATGGCGCTAAGCAATATTACATTACATTTCCTGTCGGCCTGGTAATCGAAGCGAACGGCTATTTTGTAATTGTGAATCAGGCCGGCGTGTTCCCAATCTATACCGATCCTAACACGCCGACGACGGTATGGGTGGATCCGGCACTTAGATTTTTTGAGGACTGGATGACGCTTGACAAGAGTAAGCCGCCGGTGGACCTCAGGCCCAATCCTGACAAAAGCAAGCCGCCTATCCCGGAGGGATGGGGTACGATTTATGATGTGTCTATGCTGCGCAGTGTATTAGTACCGGCCCCCGGTACAATGCTATATATTGATAATCAGATTATCGATGCTAACCTGGCATTGCCGGGGAGCGCGCTGGCTTTTGGGCGTGACGACCGTGATTGGCGCGTTATTTATCAGACGTTGTCACAAGACAGTGCCTATGGCGGCAGTCTTGGGATGGCAAACTACCGGCATATTCCTTTTGATTTACCTTCCTATCCGAAGCACCTTTACAGCTTCTTTTTGCCTAATCCTCTGGATCCTCGTGCAAGGCTTATCACGGTTGGCGACCTCCCGAGAATACTGACTTTGGGGCACGGCACCACGCCTGACAGTACAATCGGCCGGCAACTGATGGCATACGAATTGTTGGAAATCAACACACTTGTAGACCAGGAACACAATGTAAGGTTGGATTTGCAAAATCCCCTGCATAGAAATGTTTTTCAATATTTTACAGTCTTCGATCCAAAAAGTGACAATATCGATAATGACGCCGACGGTCTGACGGATGAAGATGACGGTTCGGAATGGAAGGTTCCCGGCCGTATCAATATCAATACAGCTCCCTGGTATGTATTGGCGCAATTACCGTGGATTTCCCCTCATACACCGAGTTATGAGCTCGCAAGGGCCATTGTTGCCTATAGGAACAAAGCGGCTTTAGCCGGCGGCCCCGATTATACCGTTCGGCCCGGAGGGCCGGGCTTTGGGAGTATCGGAGAATTAAATTTTGTCATAGCCGCTTTGAATAACTTCAATATAGGTTTTTATGCTTTCGACAATATTGACCTGCCCGGCTTCCCGGACCTGACAACTGCCGACGATGACCCACCTTATGCAGTGCCGGACGCCGGTGATGAAGTTGTCGATGATTTCGAGGAACGCGATGTAATATTCTCAAGGATAAGCAATCTCGTTAGTGTTCGAAGTGATGTTTTTACAGCTTATATACTCGTTCGCATCGGTACAGACGGCCCGCAAAAAAGGGCCGTTGCCATACTGGATAGAAGCGGCGTTAACAAGATGAACGTTGGTTTACCTGCCGGCAGGGTGAGAATTGTTTCGCTGCACTACGTTCCTGATCCGCGCTAAAGGCTAATCAATATTGCTTTATAGATGTGTATAGTGGGAGTGTCTTTACTGCTGCCAGAGCCAGAACTTTTGAAGGATAGACAAATCACGGCCGTCCACGATGTTGTTGTTATCGGCGTCCACACCTTTGTCTTTGATATTTGCGCCTTGTAATCCCCAGTTGTTGGCCAATATGGCGAAATCAACCATATTAACATTCAGGTCGGCATCTGCATCTGAGGGAACGGGCCGTAATATATCCGAGCAGGTTGCCTCTTCGGTCCCGCCATAGGCCCCTATATTGATTCTGCCGCCGTTCGGCGCCGGCTCCAGCGAATAATCGGCAAACGGATCGCCGGCGTTAATGGACGGACTTGTGCTCAGTAAGTGAAAATCGAGAGGATCGAGAATTGGACTTACAAACATGGGGTCCTTGTTGATATTTCCTTCACCCGGCCAGACTGCGCTCGGATCGTAGAAACCGTCGCTGTCGAACATTTGAATGTTGCTGTATGTAGCATTGATAGCGGAGTTGATACCAAAGCTTGCCATTTCCAGACTGCTAACTCCCATATCCATTGCAGAAGCCGAACCTGCAGCGGAGCTTGCCTGCTGCACGCCGGTATTGTCCCAAATATTCGTATTTGTTAGATTGGCACTGCCGCCGTAAGTTTCAAGGCCGCCGACAAGCCAGCTCCAGCTGGCGACATTCCATGTAATATTGCAATTGATGACATCCATAGAGCTGCCGTAGTTTGAGCTGGCACCGCCGCTCCAGTATCCCCAATTGTGGACTATATTGCAATATTGGATGATGCAGTTTGGATTATTGGGGTCGTCATTCGGATCTCCATGCGGATTTCCCTCGCTGTAAATCCCCCCGCCACTGGCCCAGCAGTGATTGTCATATATTTCTACGGTTTGGGGTGGTATTGGGGGTGGTAAAGGAAGAGATCCCAATATCAGAGTATTACTGTCTATAACGGCGATTCCGCCGCCGGACCATCTTGCAGTATTCCAAATTATCGTGCCTCTCTCAATCCGCGGACCGGAACCTTTGCAGTCCTTGATATATATTCCTCCGCCGTGCTGGTCAATCCTGTCATCATTCACCCATGCATCGTTTTCCATTATGATGCAATCCCTAATGAGGGCATTGCTGTTTACACACGCAATTCCACCGCCTGAGCCTGCGACCTCGTTATATTGTATATAACAGTTAATAATCTGTGGATTGGAATTCCAAGCGTAAATTCCGCCGCCGTATTGATGTAAGTCATTGACGTCCAGGGCATTGACGTCGTTTACGTCATTTATATCTATGTATCGATAAAATCCCAACCCGGCAAAGTTGTTGCTTGCTGTGTTAATCCCTATATCGCAATTGGTTATTCGAGCGTTTCCGTTTTCATCGCAGAAGATTGCTCCCCCTCCGGCATCGGCAGTGCAGTTGTATATCTCGCAATTTGTTATGACTGGTGTACTGTCCTTGATATATATTGCACCACCATAACCACTTGGATCATCGTTAGGCTCGCGCGGCCAGGATGTATCCTGCGCATAACCATTGATGATGATAAAACCTCGCAAAAACGCAAAGGGTGGAGCTGTTCCCTCGCCACTTTGGAAGATAAAGGCCCTTCCCTGATATTGACAATCTATGATAGCTCCCCTTGGTATATAGGTTTCGGTCGCATCCCCTGTTTGGACGGTAATGTTTTTGCCTTTAAAATCTATGTCAAATTCATAGTAAGTAGTGGGGGTCATTGGATTGCCAAGGACGGTTATAGTGTCACCATCGGAAACGGCGTTTGAGTCAATAGCCGCTTGAATCGTAGGAAAACCTGTAGGGGGTGCTCCGGGCACAATCCAGGCATCAGCCGTAGAGAGTATCCCGCCTGTCCATAATAACACCTTCCATTTTACATAAGTTCACCCCGCGGAACTTTATCTAAATTATACCAGAACCACTTTAATTATACCAGAAAAAAATCAACGAAATACTTAGGAAATGCTGAAATAACCAAAATTTATATTATGGACACTTGGTTATTAAGACTTTATCAGCCCCAATAATTCGGCATGCACCTTTTTGTTGGCAGCTATCACCTGCAATTCCTGCCCTTCATAGTTATCCAGTTCGAATGGGAAGATTTTATTACCCTGCCAATCGCTTACAA
>SMTZ1_10002268_pt1 | contig 19410 bp, 17 predicted proteins | sample DeeMarSWOR136_30_FD_25667 | JGI IMG/M metagenome (IMG submission 25667)
TCGCTCTGCTGTGGAGCAGGAGGAGGAATCAGGGGATTCTACCCGAAATTCTCAAGGGATATCGCCCGGCGGAGAGTCAAAGAAGCAGAGGAGGCGAAGGCCGTCATCTTACTCACCGACTGCCTCTCCTGCAAACATAACCTGAAGCAGGGCGTGCCGTTCGAAGGAAAGCTGAGGGTGATGACCACTCCTGAATACCTCTTAGATGGAATTGAGACTGGAAGGGTTCAGGTTACAAAGAAAAGGATACCTTCTTAATCTATTCATTTATTCAAGCGATACCACAATGCGACCATTGAATGCGTACCAAAACGTTTGTCCCCATCAGGCTTACTTTGAGAGAGAATTCTTGTTGACACGACCCAGCGTCCAATCAAGAAAAAACGTGTAGGAAATTATTCGAATGAAGCGACCCCTGTCTTTTTTTGTCTTACCATTTTTTCTGTTTGGTTGTGCTTCCTTTCTTTCCACACAGATCCCCCAATCGTTTGAGAGACCGAGGGACTGTCAGGAATTCTTTGACCGGTTGAATGAAAAGGTGAGAGAAGCAGGGGTCAAGGATGCATCCGCTTTTTCTGTTCCTGGGTTCCCCTATCTTCGTACGAGCCGCTTTCTCTCCGCCCTAAAGGAAAGATTGAGAGGCGAGCAGGAGAGGGGAATGTGGGTCCGTTGGATGCAGGCGCTCGACCTACGATCCAGGAAGAAAGAGATCAGCAACCTACCAGACAGTATGGTTCTCACCCTCACATCCAAAGAAACAGGCCTACCAGACCGGGAAGGTCTCTTTGGACGAGTGGCGTCCTGTTCTTCTACGCTCCTGAATCATGATCAATCCCGATCCGGTTTCTATTCCAAGCTTAAACCCTTTGTTGAGGTTCCAGATGAATATTCCACTCTCCTGAGGATCGCTGGCATCTATCCCCTCCTTGCCCTTCCCGTGGCCGTGGTCACTGAGAATTCGAGGAAGAAGATATGGAGACGATTCGATACAGATCTGAAAGATCTTCCCGTTGACGGAAGCCTCAGAGCGTTTGTCCCCTTGAAAGGAGCGTTTCTCGAAGAGAAAGAGGTAGAGGAGATTCTGGAAGCATCGAAGAAAAATCCCCTGAAAATTCCCCTGCCAGATGCCATTCAGAAAAAGAAATTGGTAGAAGCCTTTGCTCCCACCTTCATTCAGGATGAAGTTGCTCTCTATGATCGTATTGGACAAGTGGCATGGAAGGATCATCGGATTGAAGTCAATCCAGAAAAACCCGCCGTTTATTACTACCTTTCTCACAGCTTCCTGAAGGGGGAACCTGTCCTTCAAATCAATTATTCGATCTGGTATTCGGAGCGGGCAGGAGACAACCCCCCGTCAATAGAAAAGGGCCGTCTGGATGGATTAACTGCGCGAATCTCTCTGGATGGTCAGGGTAAGATCTTCATGGTGGATGTGGAAAACAATTGCGGATGCTACCATCTCTTTGCGCCCGATCAAGAACGAGTGGATCGAATTCTTTCAAGACCTCTGATGTTCGATGCTATGGTTCCTCAGTGGCTTCCAAGGGTTTCTCCTGGAGAGCAACTCGGAATCCGGGTAAACTCTGGCTGGCATCAGGTGCAGCGTCTCATGTCGGTGAGAGAAGTTCCCGATCCGGTCCCTTACGAACTGATTCCTTACGAAACCCTGGAGTCTCTTCCCCAAAAAGATGGCTGGAGGGAAAGCCTCTTTGATGCAAAGGGAGTTGCAAAAGATTCAGAAAGAGTGGAGCGGTTTATCCTCTTCTCGATGGGAATTCCATCGATTGGGAGTATGCGCCAGAGGGGTCACCATGCCATTGAATTGATCGGAAGGGTTCATTTCGATGATCCTCATCTCTTCGACCAAAATTTCATCTTCAAATAGAATGTTCAAAAACCATTTCTTTTTCTTATTCCTTGCCTTTTCTCTTATTCTGGCGGTAAGCCCTGCTCATCCTTCGGGAGGTCCTGAAGGGAACCGCATCCTCGGTATCGTTCAAAAGATAGAATTAGCCCTTAAACAAATGGAAGATTATTCCTGTGAGGTGGAACAATCCTTTTATCAAAATGGTGTGGAGGATCAACGCTACCGCTTCAAATTCTATTTTAAGAGGAAGAAGAAGATTCGAGTCGATTTCTCCTATCCCTATTCGTCCTTGACCATCCTCTATCATGATGGGGATCAAGAAGCAACGGTAATCCCTTTTCGCTTTATGCCTGCTATCAAATTCCGATTCTCCCTTGACAATTCCATGATCAAAACCAAAGCCGGGCAAAGGATCGACCAGACCGATATGGGATATTTTTTCAACTTCATGTCGAAGAATCTCAAAAGGGTGAAACAGGGGGAGGACGGATTTTACGAAGACGGGGAACAGGTGATCTTTTTATTTTGGGCCAAGGATTATATTGATGAAAAATCTGATGAAAAGTATCGAATCTCCATCTCGAAGAAGCACTGGCTTCCCATCCGCATTGAGAGGTACAATTTGGAAGATAGTCCCCTCGAAAAGACAGAAATCAAGAATTACGCCATCAATACCCAGCTGAAAGACAAGTTTTTTAATCCTTAGATGCTCAGTGGTAGAGGGCATGGCGCATAGAGCAGAGAGTCTCGCCCCTACTGGCTCTCTTGAAAATCCCCTGTGCCCGATGCATCAGTTTGGTTATTGACAATTTTCTGTTTCATGATAATTCTTTTGGGACGTTAAGGGTTGAGGCGATGAGAGTGGATTATGATGTGATCGTCGTCGGTGCAGGACCGGGGGGATCGACGGCAGCCCGGTTTTGTGCCAAGGCTGGACTGAAAACCCTTCTCATTGAGAAAGAGAAGATGCCTCGATACAAAGCCTGTGGAGGCTGTCTCTCTCTCAAGACGGTTCACTTTCTCGACCTTGATCTCAGTCCCGTACTGGAGAATACGATCTATGGAGTGAAGTTCACTTACAGGATGAGAGATCCTTTGTCGATCGCTCTGAAGGAGCCCGTGGCGTTCATGGTGATGAGGGATCGATTCGATCAGTTTCTGGTCAACAAGGCTTTAAAAGAAGGTTCGGAGATTTTGGAGGGAGTGAAAGTCATAGGGGCTGAGGAGAAGAGTGACGGGGTGGAGGTCACATTGGCCCGAGGAGAAAGGATGCGTTGTGAGTACCTCATCGGTGCGGATGGTGGCGAGAGCATTGTCGCCAAATCGTTATCCCTGGTGCCCTCGAAAGGGAATGGCATAGGAGTGGAGAGTGAAATCCCTTATGAGTCGACTCATGGTTTTCCTGAAGAGGAATGTCAACGCGTTCATTTGAATTTCGGGGGAGTTCCAAATGGGTATAGCTGGGTCTTTCCGAAGAAAGAGGGCCTCTCGATAGGGATTGGCGGGATGCTTCTAGATGGGGTGAAGATGAACCCCCGCAAATACCTTACCGAGTTCCTTAAGGGATTAAATTATGTTTGTGAAAAGAAGGTAAAAAGAGTGGTAGGCCATCCCCTACCCTCTTTTTATGATGAGGAGCAGAAGGTCTCCAAGGGAAGGGTTCTCCTGGTGGGGGATGCTGCCCGTCTGATGGATCCCCTCATGGGGGAAGGGATTTACTATGCCCTTCGAAGCGGAATGCTGGCTGCCGAGGCCATCCTTTTTTCGAAGGAGGATGGGAGCCTTCCCTCTTTTCGATATCAGCAGACCATCCATCACCAGATTTCAGAAAATCTAAAATGGGCCCTCCGTTTTTCCCGATTCATCTTCCGGTTTACACCCTTGGCCTATCGGACGCTGAAACGCTATCCCGAACTTGCAGACGTTTATCTTCAGGTGTTGGAAGGGAAGGAAACCTATCAAGGGTTCGTAGCGAGAGTGAAGGAACGGATGAGGGACCTCCTCCAGGGACGACTCAGTGAAAAAATTAAGAAAGCTATGGCTGGAGCATAAATTCCTTTTGTGAGACCTCCTGAGATTAAAGGATTCCAATTGAAGGTAAGAAAGATCCATTCTCTCTTAGAGAGGGAGTATGGCCTTCCCAAGAGGAAGAGGGAAGTTGATCTTCTTGACGTCCTCGTTCAGACCATTCTCTCCCAGAATACCAATGACCTAAATCGTGATCAGGCCTACCAGAGACTGAAAAGCCAATTCCCTCGGTGGGACGATATCCTCACAGGAAAGAGGAGAGCACTCGTGGAAGCCCTTCGACCGGGTGGACTGGCAAGACAGAAAGCGAAACGCATCATCGATATCCTTCATTGGCTCAAGAAGCGCGAAGGAAAGTTGAGCCTCGCCTTCTTAAAGGAAATGGATTCAGAAGAGGTCAAGGAGACCCTTGGAAGTCTTAAAGGGGTCGGACCCAAGACGGTTCACTGCCTTCTCCTATTCGGCCTGGGAAGGGAGGCCTTTCCTGTGGACACTCATATACTCAGAGTGGGGAAGCGCCTCGGATTCATTCCAAAAGAGATGGATGCAGAAGAGGCTCACCTGTGGATGATTCCTCTCGTACCGAAGGGAAAGGCTCTCTCCCTCCATATCAATCTCATCCGGCATGGGAGATTAGCCTGTAGACCGAACAGACCTCGATGCAGCGGCTGTTTTCTTACGAATATGTGTATCTACTTTTCGGGGTAAGTGATCACCATGGGTTTTCCCCATGACGATGAAAATGGTCTTTAGGTTAAGGTTAGGAAGCCCATATCGTTCAAAGTTGGTCGGTGGCGAAGCTTGTATCGAAATTCGAACCTCGACTATGGAAGCTCGAGATTCCAATAACTAAAGACGGGCATCGATACGAGCCTCCACAACGATAGACATTAATTCCCGTAAAAATTTTAAAATTCTAACGCTTTGACGCGACAGGCATCTTCACCCTGACCCTTGGACGAATGATTTTTGATATGAGAGATTTCGTCAGGAAACTCCTCCAGATTGAGGACACGCCCGAGCGAACGGCCCTGGCTTTCTCCATTGGGATCTTCCTGGGGTTCTCACCCTTCTTAGGATTTCACACCTTAGCCGGTCTAGCCGTCGCCTTCTTGTTCAAATTGAACAGGGTTGCCGTCCTTTTAGGGGTATGGTCAAACACGCCCTGGTGGCTCGTTCCTTATTACACGGTTGCCACCTGGGTGGGGATGTGGGTGGTCCAATTCCACATCGATTGGGTGACCCTCAGGGGAATCTTCCAGTTGGGGAAAGACAGAGGTTTCCTAGCCGCTGAATTTTGGACGCAGATCACCTCTCAATGGGGGTTCTTAATTTCTTTTTCAATCGGGTCCTTGATCCTGGCTCTCGTGTTGAGCTTCATCGCTTATCCCCTCTGCCTCAGATCGATCAAATTCTATCGGTTCCAAAAAGCAAAGGGCAGAGAGCATAGAGTAGAGCAAAGCAAAGGTTTATTCGGTTTGTTGAGTTTATTGAGTTTCTTGGGCTTAACTCGAAAAAACGGGCAAACCACCAAAGAAACTGAGCGAACCATAGCTCTCGCTATGCCCCGTGCTGCTCAGTTGCAGCGCAGGCCTTGACACTTTCTCCTCTTTAATTCAAAAATAGAAGGGTATGGCTAAAGGAACGAAAAGGGTGCATCCTTTTCAGGAGTGGCTTGAATCTGAAGTGTGGCGGGGATGGAAGTCTATTGGATTGACCGGGCTTAAGGGTTCCTCGAAAGCCTATTGCCTGTCCCTCTGGCGAGAAAAGATCAGGGGCCCCTTTCTTGTCGTCGTCCCTCGACTCGAGGATGCTCACTCCTTCCTTGAGGATCTTCGTTTTTTCAAGAGAGGTGAAAAGATCCCTGCCTTTCTCTTTCCTCCGTGGGAAACCCTCCCCTATGATGAAATTCCTCCCCATCCAGAGATCCTTCGTGAGAGGGTGACATGTCTCTTTTCACTTTTAAATGGTGAGGAGGGGGTCATCTTCTCTCCTATCAAAGCCTTGATGCAGAAAGTTCTTCCCCCTTGCGATTTAAAGGAGTCGACGCTTTCTCTCTCTGTGAAAGAGGAAGTAGATCGTGACCGTCTGGCCCGCTTTCTCAATGAGAACGGATTCACTCCGGTTAGGGTTGTGGAGGAAAGGGGAGATTTTAGTATTCGTGGAGCGATCATTGATATCTATGCGCCCCTTTATGATGAACCTTTGCGACTCGAATTTGACGGAGATCGACTGGAGTCCATCCGCCGGTTTGAGACGGACAGTCAGCGCTCCCTTGTTCAGAGTATGATGGATCAGGCTCATCTCCTTCCCGCAAGGGATCTTTCAGAAGAGGATTCCCGCCAATCCTCCGCCACTCTTTTTGACTATTTGGAAGAAAAGGGTGTGATCTTCGTCGAAGAAGGCGAGGAAGTCGAAAGGGAGATGAAAGCCTTCTCCCATCTGGTTCAAGAGCATTATGAGAAAGCCCTTTCGAAACGGGAATCCGTTCGTCCCCCCGAATGCAGTTATCTCCGTTACGAAGAGGTCCCTTTCCATCTGAGTAAATTTCAAACGGTCTTTCTCCAGGAGGGCCCCATCGCCCCTCCTCAATGTCAGCACCTTTTCCCTGTTGACATGGAGTCCAATGAAGAACTTCAGAGAGAAATTAAAGCCCATCTCTCCGGGTTGGCCAGCCTTTCGGAAAACTCTCCTTTTTCTATCCTCCTCCAACATCTTCATGCTTGGAAGAGAAGGGAGATAAAGGTCTATATCGTTTCTCACACTCACGGACAGGCTGAACGATTGAGAGAGCTTCTCTTCAGCTACGAAATGGAATCCCATCTCGAGAGGGTCAGGCCGTTTAGAGAGACCCTTGCCTCGGAGGAAAGGCCTCTCAGTCTTCTCATCGCTCCTCTCTCCTCAGGGTTTCAAAATCCTGAGGAGGGATGGGTCCTTCTCACGGAAGAAGAGATCTTTGGCGAGAGGAGAAGGCTCAGGGAAGGAAAGGTGAAGAAACCCTCTCCCCCGATTTCCTTCAGCGAACTGCAAGAGGATAACTTCATCGTCCATGTCGATTATGGCGTTGGACTCTACCGAGGGCTCAGACACCTCAAGATTGGAGGTGTTTCGAATGACTACCTTCTCTTAGAATATCGGGACGGGGATAAACTCTATGTTCCTGTAGACCGGCTCAATCTCATTCAACGTTATGTAGGAGGAGATGGGAGGCGACCCAAGCTAGATAAATTGGGAGGGACCACCTGGGAGAGAGCAAAGAGGAGGGTAAAGGCTGCCGTATCAGCCATGGTCAAGGAGATCCTCGATCTCTACGCGACGAGGGAGGTCTTCAAAGGATACCCTTTCTCTCCTCCCGATCAGTTCTTCAAGGAGTTTGAGGCTGCGTTTGAGTACGAGGAGACCCCCGACCAGATCAAGGCGATCGAGGAGGTGATGCAAGACATGAGCAATGCCAAGCCTATGGATCGTCTGATCTGCGGAGATGTGGGTTTTGGGAAGACGGAAGTAGCCATCCGAGCTGCCTATCGGACGGTGATGGATGGGAAACAGGTTGCCCTGTTGGTTCCGACCACGGTTTTGGCCCAGCAACATTACCAGACGTTCCGGGATCGATTCAAGAATTATCCCGTGGCGATTGAGATGTTAAGCCGCTTCAGAAGTTCGTTGGAACAGAGAAAGATTCTGCAGCAAATGAGGGAGGGGAAGGTGGATATCGTGATCGGAACTCACCGGCTTCTTCAAAGGGATGTGGCCTTCCGAGATCTGGGACTGGTGGTGGTCGACGAGGAGCATCGCTTTGGTGTCTCCCATAAGGAGCGATTGAAGCAGATGAGAAAGTTGGTGGATGTGATCATTCTCACGGCCACGCCCATTCCGAGGACCCTTCAGATGTCCATCTCTGGCATCCGGGACCTCAGCCTCATTCAGACCCCTCCCCAGAATCGCCTCGCCATTCAGACTTCTGTGGTCCGGTATGATGATGAAGTGATCCGGGAAGCTGTGATAAGAGAGTTTCAGCGGGGGGGGCAGGTCTTCTTCGTCCACCATCGGGTTCAGAACATCCACGCCATGGCTAACCATCTCAAGCAACTTATCCCAGAGGCCTCCCTGGCCGTTGCCCACGGTCAGATGAGGGAGAAAGAACTGGAGAGGGTGATGCTCCAATTCGTCAGAAGGGAATTTAATCTTCTCGTCTGCACGAGCATCATCGAATCGGGCCTTGACATCACGGCGGCGAATACCATCCTGATCAATCATGCAGAGCAGTTTGGTTTGGCAGATCTCTATCAGCTTCGTGGGCGAGTGGGAAGGGGAAGCCATCAGGCCTACGCCTATCTTCTCATTCCCGGCGATCTCGTCCTCTCCAAAGATGCCATGAGGAGGCTCCGGGCTATCCAGGAATTGAGCGAGTTGGGGTCAGGGTTCAAACTCGCCATTCAGGATCTGGAGATTCGGGGAGCGGGAAACCTTCTCGGACCCTCACAGTCTGGCCATATTGCGGCAGTAGGATTGGAACTCTATACCCAGTTGATGGAGAGAGCGGTAAGAGAGTTAAGAGGCGAAGAGATCATTGAGGAGATCACTCCGGAAATCCGCTTCCATCTACCCGCTTTCATCCCAGAGGATTATGTGGAGGATTCCGGGGAACGGTTGAATCTCTATCGTAGACTCTCACTCTCCCGCTCGGAGGAAGAGGTGGAAGTGATCCAAGAGGAACTGGTGGACCGGTTCGGGAAGATTCCTGAGGAGGTCGACCATCTTCTTGAAGTGATCAGGGTGAAAATTCTCCTTACGAAATTGTGGATCAGGAAGTTTGAGGAGACACCCTCTCAAATCGTTCTCACCTTCGATGAGAGGACTCGAGTCTCCCCGGAAAGAGTGGTGGCGTTCGTTCATCAAGGAGAGGGACGGTATCGTTTCACTCCAGAATCCAAATTGGTTATTGAAGGATGGCCCAATGTGAAAAAGGACCCCTTTGGAGCGGCCAGAAAGCTATTGCAAGCCCTGGCCTGATATGGTAGATTTCTCATCAAATTCCGAAGATCCAAGGCAGAGGCAGATGAAGCAATGAAGAGAAATTATTCTCCGCTCTTTTTATTCATACTTTGGAGCGTCCTCTATGGGTGCGGGGAGTGGGGAGGAGGACTTCCGGACCATATTCTCGCTCAAGTCAATGAGGAACAGATCACGGTGGACGAGTTCAATCGGGAGGTGAAGGAGTTGATCCTGGACCCCGGCCAAGAGGTCAAGGGGAGAGATTTCGCCGACCTCAAGGAGGCCTATCTGGATCAGGTGATCGAACGCAAGATTCTCGTCCAGGAAGCGAGACGACTGGGGATCAAGGTCTCCCCGGAGGAATTGAATCAGGCCATCTTTGAGATCAAGAAGGATTATCCCAAAGAAGGATTTGGAGAGAAGTTGGATCTCAAAGGCATGACCCTGGAGGAATGGAAGAGTCGACTGGAGGAGAAGTTGCTGGCGGAGAAGATGATCCGTCATGCCGTTTACTACCGAGGGGAGATTGATGAAAAGGAGGCGCTTCAGTATTATGAAAATCACCTCTCTGATTTCGAGGTGAGCGAGAAAGTGAGGGCCCGGCAAATCGTTGTGATGAGCGAGGAGGAGGCCATTCAGATCCTGAACCAACTAAAAAAGGGAGAGAAATTTGAGAAACTTGCAGCGAAGAAATCCCTGGGGCCTGAAAAGGTTGCGGGTGGGGATTTAGGGTATTTTAGCAAAGGGGAGAGGCCAGCCGAATTCGAACAGGTCTTTTCCTTAGAGATAGGGGAGATCAGCGGGGTGATCAAAAGCCCGTACGGATATCACATCTTTAGATTGGATGAAAGGATAGAGGCCCGGCAGATTCCTTTTGAGGAGGCAAAGGCAGGGATCCTCCAGGAAATTCGCCAAAAGAAGGGGGAGGAGGAATATCAACGATGGTTCAAAGGGCTCAAAGGAAAGGCGAAGGTGAAGCTTAATAAGAAATGGCTCCGATCATGAGAGGGAGTGAGGTGAAAGGAATAAGGCTTCTATTCAACACGGGGATCATCCTCCTTAGTTTCGGTGTCCTCTCACCCTGTGAAGCCGTCGTTGACCGTATTGTTGCCGTGGTCAATCAGGAGATCATTACCCTTTCAGAAGTAGAGAAATGGAGTCAGCCCTTTCAGGGGAAGATCGACGCCGAAGATCGATTGGAGAGGAGGGAACGGGTTCGGGAGGTTTTCAGGAAGGTCCTGGAGAGGATCATCGAGGATAAGCTGATCGAACAGGAAGCCAAGAAGTCCGGGATCAAAGTGACAAACAAAGAGATCGAAGGGGCTCTTGAGGAGATAAAAAGAAGAAACAATTTGAATCAGGAGGAGTTTGAAAGGGCATTAGCCGCTGAAGGGTTGACGTTAGAAAAAGTAAAGAGGGACGTCGAAAAGAAGATCCTTCGCGTGAAGTTTGTCAATTTCGCCGTGAAGGTGGAACCGAAGGCTGGAGAAAAGGAGTTAAGAGAGTTCTTTCAAAACAATATGGATCGGTATCGGGTGAATGAATCTTATCGGCCCGCCCACATTCTCTTCCTGATTCCAAACCAGGCGCCTCCGGAGCAGATTCGGGGAATTCGGAAGAGGGGCCAGAAGGTCCTGGAAAGAATTAAAAGTGGAGAGGACTTTGCTCAGCTGGCCATGGAGTACTCCGAGGATTCCGCGAGCAGACAGAGTGGGGGAGATCTGGGGTATTTTAAGAAAGGAGAACTCCTTCCGGCCCTCGAAAGGGAAGCAAGGCGTCTCAAGGTGGGGGAGGTGAGCGGCCTCGTCCGAACGGAACTTGGGTTCCATATTCTCAAGCTCCTTGATCAGCAAGGGGGAGAGCCTCCTTTTGAAGAGGTTAAGGAGAAGGTCCAAGCAGACTATTTCGAAATGGAGATGGAGAAGGCCTTTCAGCAATTTCTCAGTGAGTTGAAGGAGAAGTCCGTCATCGAGATCAAACTGTGATTCCGACTCCTAAACGCTAAACTTTACACCCTGAATTACTTCCCCCTGAAAACAGCCTATGTCAAGTCACCCCATCACCCCATCTCCCAATCCCCCCATCAGGAATTACCTTCCCATTATCGGCATCACCCTAGGTGACCCCACGGGCGTCGGGCCGGAAATCATCGTGAAGGCTCTTTCAAAAAGGAGACTCTTTCAAGTTTGCCGACCGGTCGTGTTCGGCGATCACAGAGTTCTCTTGAAAACCATTGACATGCTTGGCATGCGCACCACGGTGGAAGTTCTCCAAGAGGTTCCAGAAGAGGGGTATTCCCCGCGAAAGATCTTTCTACTTCCTGTAAGCCAGTTGGGCGCGGCCTCTCTTCGCTTCGGAAAACCTGACAGAGCCTGTGGGTTGGCCATGGTAAGATATATCGAAGAAGCTGTGAGACGGGTGAGAAAAGGAAAGGTGGATGCCATTACCACTTGTCCCATCAATAAGCAGGCGGTTCACGAAGCAGGCTATCCTTTTTCAGGGCATACCGAACTCTTGGCCCATTTGGTCCGAGCTTCTCCTGTGGCCATGATGTTTGTGGGGTCGAAGTGGAAAGTTGTCCTTGTCACTACCCATCTCCCTCTTTATAAGGTTGCCCGGTGGATTACGACGGAACGGGTCTTTTCTACGATTCGATTAACAGGAGAGGGGCTTATAAAATATTTCGGGATCACCCGACCGAGGATCGCTGTCCTGGGGCTCAATCCTCATGCTGGAGAAGAAGGGATTCTGGGAAAAGAAGAGAGAAGAGTGATCATTCCGGCCCTCAAGAAAGCAAGGTCTCGAAAGATAGAGGTGGAAGGTCCCTTTCCTGCCGACTCCTTCTTTAATCTTTGTGGCTTTTCCTCCTTTGATGCGGTGGTGGCCATGTACCACGACCAAGGTCTCATCCCCATTAAGATGTTCGATTTCCAAGGAGCCGTCAATTTTACCCTAGGACTGCCCTTTATCAGAACCTCCGTAGGTCATGGGACAGCCTACGACATTGCTGGAAAGGGTTTAGCCAATCCAAACAATCTCATTAATGCAATCTTTTTGGCCTCTAATTTATCGAAATTAATTAGGAAATATTAATATCTCGATTTGAGAAAAAGATGTTGACAAAATACCTGTTTTGGGCTAAAAAACTAATTTGTGAAAATTATCTTTTGAATTCATCCGGATGGTCTTTGCACTTCATTTCATGCCTTCTATAAGGAGAAAAAGATGCGAGAAGTAGTCATTGTGAGTGGAGCGAGGACAGCCATCGGGACCTTTGGAGCCTCCTTGAAGGACGTTCAAGTAGTCAAGCTGGGTGCCATCGTGATCAGAGAAGTATTAAGAAGAACGGGTCTGAAACCTATTACGAGTAAAGAGTTGTTAGAAGTAGCTCCAGATATGTTCAAGTGGACAGGGATGACAGATCTGGAAAAGTCCCATTATCAATGGGATGACAAACTGAAGGAATTGCAGGTCGATGAAGTGATCATGGGGAATGTCCTTATCGCTGGGCAGGGACAGAATCCAGCACGGCAGGCCATGGTCTCTGCAGGGGTTCCGAAGGAGACGAATGCCTTTACGGTTAATAAAGTATGCGCCTCGGGTCTGAAGGCCATTGCCTTGGGGGCTCAGTCGATCCAATTGGGCGAGGCAGACGTGGTCGTGGCCGGGGGAATGGAGAATATGAGTCAGGTCCCTTATGCCTTTCCCCAAGGCCGCTGGGGAGCAAGGATGTTCAACCAAGAGATGGTGGATCTGATGGTCTTTGATGGTCTTTTTGAGATCTTCTATGGATACCATATGGGGGTGACTGCGGAGAACATCGCTGAGAAATTTGGAATTTCAAGAAAGGAACAGGACGAACTCGGGCTCCTAAGTCATCAGAGGGCGAGGGCGGCAATCAAGAACGGAATTTTTAAGGAGGAGATTGTTCCGGTGGTCATTCCTCAAAAGAAAGGGGATCCCCTTTCTTTTGACACGGATGAAAGGCCCATGGATACCTCTCTGGAGAAGATGGCCAAGCTGCCCACAGCCTTCAAACCGGGAGGGACCGTCACAGCAGGAAATGCCTCCGGGATCAATGATGCTGCTGCTGCCGTTCTCTTGATGTCAAAAGAGAAGGCCAAGGGATTGAGCCTGGAGCCTCTTGGAACGATTCGTTCCTATGCTTCCGGAGGGGTAGACCCAGCCTATATGGGTCTCGGTCCAATTCCTGCCGTGAGAAAGGCCTTGAAAAAGGCAAATGTTTCTCTGAACGATATTGGCTTGATTGAACTGAATGAGGCCTTTGCCTCCCAGGCAATTGCCTGCATCCGGGAACTCAAGTTTGATCTCGAAAAGACGAATGTCAACGGTAGTGGAGTTTCCCTCGGCCATCCCATTGGGTGCACGGGTGCGAGGTTGATCGTCACGCTGCTGCACGAAATGAAAAGGCGGAAGGTCAATCTCGGCCTTGCCACCCTCTGCATCGGCGGAGGCCAAGGCATGGCGATGGTTGTGGAAAAAAGTTAGGAGTTCGGAGCTTAGAGTTCGGAGTTACAAAAGAAAGAACACTCTAAACTCCCTGCCTGCGGCAGGCAGGCGAACTAAGTTACTCCGAACTGAATCACGGAGGTAGGATGGATTACAAAAATATTTTGATATCCTTTGAGGGAGAGATCGGGGTTCTCACCCTCAACCGGCCCAAAGCACTCAATTCCTTGAACGTCGAGACCCTTCAGGACATTCAGATGGGGATTCAGGAAATCAAAAATAGCCATTCATGTAAGGTCCTCATCATGACAGGGGCGGGCGATAAGGCTTTTGTCGCTGGAGCCGATATCCTGGAGATGAAGGGGATGAGCTCCCTGGAAGCCCTCAACTTCTCTAAATTGGGACATCTGACGCTGAAGATGATTCAGGACTTGGATCGGCCGGTTATCGCAGCGGTCAACGGATATGCCCTCGGAGGAGGAACAGAAATCGCCCTCGCTTGTGACTTTATCTATGCCTCCGAGAATGCAAGGTTCGGTGTGCCAGAAGTCACCCTGGGCATCTTTCCGGGTTTTGGGGGAACGCAACGCCTCCCTCGTCTGATCGGGAAAGGGAAGGCCAAAGAACTTATTTACACAGGAAAGATGGTGAGTGCCCAAGAGGCCTATCAAATGGGGATTGTGAATCGGGTTCTTCCCCCGGCCTCCTTGATGGAGGAGACAAAGAAGACGGCTGCCCAGATCGCCGGGAATGGAATGGTGGGAATAAGGCTGGCCAAAATGGTCATCGATGCTGGTTTCAATATGGATCTTACAGAAGCCTGTTCTCTGGAATCCTATGCCTTCAGCTTCGGTTTTACAACGGAAGATCAAAAGGAGGGGATGACCGCCTTTATCGAAAAGAGAATACCGAATTTCAAAGGAAAATGAGGAGGAGAAAGTGAAGATCGCAGTCTGTATCAAACAGGTTCCGGACACGACGGATGTGAAGATTGACCCAAAGACAAATACTCTGGTTCGAGAGGGTGTGGCAAGTATCTGCAACCCCTTCGATGAGTATGCTGTGGAAGAGGGCCTTCTGATCAAAGAGAAGATCGGGGGAGAAGTTCACGTGATCACCATGGGCCCTCCACAGGCCATCGAGGTGTTGAAGAACGCTCTGGCCGTAGGGGCGGATAAGGTGTATCTGGTTTCGGACAAGGCTTTTGCAGGAGCAGATACACTGGCTACGGCTTATGCGTTGGCCAAGACCATCCAGACGCTCGGTGACGTGGACTTGGTGATCTGTGGAAAACAAGCGATCGATGGGGATACCGCTCAAGTCGGGCCAGGCATTGCCACTCGGCTCGGGATTCCTCAACTGACCTATGTTTCCAAGATCAGGGAAATCAACCTCGAGCAAAAGAAGATTGTTGTGGAACGACTGCTGGAACATGGAAGGGAGGTTGTTGAATCTTCGCTTCCAACGTTGATCACCGTTGTCAAAGATATCAATGAACCGAGACTTCCTTCGCTTTTAGGGATCAAGAAGGCGGCGAAAGCACAGATCCCTACCTTGACTGCGAAGGACATCGGCGCGGACGAGAATAGGATTGGATTGAAAGGCTCTCCGACCTGGGTGACGAAGGTCTTTTCCCCGGAGGCCAGAGGAGGAAGTGGCGAAATTTTGAAAGGGGAATTAGGTGAGGTTGTTCCCCTTCTGGTGAATAAATTGATGGATACGAAGTTGATCAAATAAAGGCCCAACGTCTAACGGTAGGGGTAAAGAGGCCCGTTTCGTTGAGGGGTCACGTTCGTCGTCTTAAAATCTTTGCCCTCATCCTTTGACGCTAAGCGATACGGGCTTCCTAACCTTAACCCTGACCTGCAGACCATTTTTATCGTTCACGCCTCTCTTCTGCAGACAGGTAGAGTAGACGAGGTACGTTATTTTGAGATAGGAGGAGTCAATGGCCAGATTGCTGATTGACAAGGAGACCTGTACTGGATGCGAGTCCTGCATTCCTGCTTGCCCTTTTGGAGCGTTAAGCATGAAGGAAGAGGTGGCGGTGGTCGATGAGAAGTGCACCTTCTGTGGCGCCTGTGTGGATGTTTGTCCGGTGAGTGCCATCGTTTTGGAGAAGGAGGAGAAAGCTGTCACGATCGATACGGCTGCTTATAAAGACGCCTGGATTTTTATTGAGCATGAGTCTGGCAAAGTTTCAAATGTCGCCTTCGAGCTTCTTGGCGAAGGAAGGAAGCTGGCCGATATCTTGGGATGTAAACTGTGCGGAATGCTCTTCGGGGATAAGGACGTCGTCGATAATTTTGCAAAGGAGGCGATCGCCCACGGAGCCGAAAAGGTCTATATCATGGAAAGCCCGTTGCTGAAAGAGTATCGAACGGATTCCTATGCCAAGGCTGCGGTGGATCTCATTCGGAAATACAAACCCGAAATCGTTCTCTTCGGAGCGACCACGCAGGGGCGAGATTTTGCAGGGACCGTTGCCACGACCCTGGAAGCGGGATTAACAGCAGACTGTACCGGCCTGGAGATCGATCCTGAAACAAAATACCTGAAACAAACCCGCCCCGCGTTTGGTGGAAATATCATGGCAACGATTCTCGACTATCCCAATTACCGCCCTCAGATGTCAACCGTACGGCCCAAAGTGTTTGCGATGCCTCCAAGGGATGATTCGAGACAAGGAGAAATCGTTCGAGAAACCCTGCAGATGAGCGAGGATAAGATCAGGACAAGGATTGTGGAGTTCATCAGAGGAACGGAGACTGTCAATCTGGTCGATGCAGAAATTATTGTCTCGGGTGGAAGAGGCGTAGGAGGACCAGAAGGGTTTAAGCCCGTCCGTGAACTGGCTGATTCCCTGGGAGCCGCCGTGGGCGCTTCTCGTGCAGCGGTTGATTCAGGGTGGATTCCCTACGAACATCAAGTTGGGCAGACCGGTCGAACCGTTCGGCCAAAGATCTATATTGCGTGTGGGATCTCAGGTTCGATTCAACATCAGGCTGGGATGAAGACCTCCGATATCATTGTCGCTATTAACAAAGACCCTGAGGCTCCCATTTTCAAGATTGCAACGTACGGGGTCGTTGGGGATCTTTTCACGGTGCTTCCCATGCTGACCCAGGAATTTAAGAAACGGTTGGGGCGATAATCCCATTCAGGAAAACAGGATACCAGGTAATCCGGATACCAGAAAAAAAAGTGAAATCTCCTGCCTGATATCCTGATCCCCTGATCCTCTGGAATCCTTTCTTATTTTCTCCTTGATTTTTCCTAATCCTTTCATCATAATGTCAGCAGAAATCCTAGGAGGTTTTTCCAATGATTGTCACCTGTGCCTCCTGTATGACCAAGTTCAGTTTGGATGAGTCTAAACTCCCGGCCAAGGGAGCAAAGGTCCGCTGCTCTCGGTGTCAGCATGTCTTTGTCGTCGTCCCTCCTACCGAACCGAAGGAAGAAGAATCCACAGAAGATTTCGAATCCTTTATCAAGTCTCAGAAAGGGTTTGGTGAGCCTGGTCCGAAAGAGCCAGAAATCCCTCCTTCTCAAAGGGGTGGAAAAGAAGGGATAGGATTTCCAGGGGAAGACGAAGAGATGGGGTTCCCGGAGGAAGAGGAATCCCTGTTCGCTGAAAAAGCCCCGGCTAAAAAGGGGGCACCCGTCACTCCCTTTGAACCCGAGCTGGAGGAAAAAGAAGAGGCCAAACCCGTCAGGCCAAAGAGGATGGTCAAGAGGGAAAAGAAGAGGCTGCCTCTCTTTTTCCTCTTGACCATCTTTTTGGTCCTCCTCGTCCTCGGTGGCTTCTATTTGTGGAAGGAATTTGGATCGAAAGGAAAGTTCACGATCTCTTTAGAAGATCCCGTTCAAACGATCATCGCCCTCTGGGACCAAGTTCGGGGAGTCAAACAAGAAGGTTTAGTGGTGGGAGACCTGAACCGATATGATGAGAAAATAGGAGAGTTTTTTGTTTCTGTCATTGAAGGAAAAGTGAGAAATCAATCCCGGTTTGCCAGAAAGTATATCAAGATCCGTGTGGTGATCTTCGACCAGCACAAATACAAAATAACCGAGAAGGAGACCATCTGTGGCCTCAACCTTGGTCTCGAGGGGCTGAAAAGCCTCCCCCCCGAATTTTTCAAGGGGGAGATGTTGATTCAACCCACACAGGCACAGGAGATGGTCGTCCCGACTGGAAGGGATGCCCCTTTCATGGTGGTCTTCAAAGATCTTTCGAGCCAAGCCAAAGAGTTTAAGGTTGAAATTTCAGACGCTCCCAACCTTTAAAAAGTTCGGAGTTCAGAGTTAGGGGTTCGGCGTTAAGAAACTAAAGATTAAAAACAAAAATTGAATTCTCCGAATCTATTGTGACGATTCTAAGTCGCTCCATTAGGCCTGAGATGGCCTTCGGATGGCTATTCTGTTTTGAGTCTATTTTTGCTGCCTTCATGATTCTTAACTTTTCTATGAATCCTCTGCCTCTTCATTTCATCGCGTGAACGCCTTGTCTCTTGCAAAGGATTCGCTATTTGTTTTTCTATTCTTCTCCATTTATCCCCCATGATATCTTTTTCTACCCTGTATTCTCCTTTCCCATCAGGATAAGAGATCAGTCGGCTCCAACAGTGGACGCAATAGAAACTTCTATTGACCAGGTGCAAGATTTCCTCGACCTTAGAGAATGCACTACTACACACGGGGCAGTCCATCTTTTTTCTCCTTTCTTCTTTGTAAAAAAGCATAAGAAATCTGTTTAAAAAAACGCTCCCACCAATTCTCTTCCCGCCAGTTCCTTGTTCTAAGTTGGTAGTTTGGGCACTCATAATAAGCTGAAAGGGATAGGCAGAATATTTTGACGTGGGCTGAGCTGGGAGCATAGCCGACCCGATTCTCGGGACCACAGACCTTTAATTGGTTCTCAGAACCTGAATCGTGATACAGAGGACATGACATGAGGCATTACCTCTTCCGACGATTTGTTGACGACCATCAACACTCTTTCTTCATTTCTTCCGAAACGGGGTTGCCGTTCCTTCCGTTTCTTCGGAAAACTGTTTCTGCCATCTTCAGGGACTTTGCCACCAGAACATTTCTTCTCCCTGAGAGCTTCACGCATGCAGCCAGTTCGACGAGATCTCTCCCATTTCTGTAATTCCAGAAAGTCAATACCATCGGGAGGTTGACTCCTGTGATCACCTCTATCCTTTCTTGGTTGAGGAAAGAAAGTGCCAGGTTAGAGGGAGATCCTCCGAAAAAATCTGTTAGAATGAGAACACCATCTCCCTCGTCGACTTTCTTGATCGCCTCTAAGATCATACCCCTTGCCTCAAAGGCACTGATACTGTCAGTGATAGAAACTGCGACGATGTCGACCATTTTTCCAAGAAGGTATTCTGCTGTGGCAATCAATTCTCTACCGACGAAAGAATGAGTTACAATGACTGCTGCGACCATTTGAATCCATAACCTCCCGAGCGGTGTTAAGAATTGAGGATCTCCTCTGACCTTTCCCGATCGAGATCCATGATATATTGGATGCCGCTTACTTCAGCGGCGTCGCGCGTCAGGGCGGCAATGTCGTCTCTTGAGATGTGTTCCAGAGAAAACTTTCGGCTGCCGGCCATGAGCTGTCGGAGCCCTTGGGCCAGCCGCTCGTAGTAAGTATAGAGGCCAAGAGCTCCTGGAGGTATTTTCTCAAACTCAGCGTCCCCTAATTCTTGACGTAGTGAACTGGCCGTGACAAAAATTTCATCCTTCGTGTGGCCGAACCGTTCGATATAGACTGGGATCTGCTGATTCTCGATTGCCCGGCCGATGGTCTTTCCGACCATGGCCGCGGCGATCGGTCCACGGGCCATGCCAGCCAGCTTGACAAAGGGTGCGCCCATCGCCAGGCCCTTGAAAACTTGATCCTCAAAGGTGAATCCACCGTTCACCGCCAATGCAGGGACATATTTTTTCTTTCCAGCAAGATATCTTGCATATTGATAGAGAAGCGAATGTAATTCCACAGGGGGCACACCCCATTCGTTCATCATGTGCCAGGG
>SMTZ1_10022109_pt1 | contig 19406 bp, 26 predicted proteins | sample DeeMarSWOR136_30_FD_25667 | JGI IMG/M metagenome (IMG submission 25667)
ACAATTCAGGTTCCACCCAAAGACCTCAGAAGCTTCGTTGACGCCTACGAAGAAAAAATGAGAATCCGATCAGAGCTTGAATCCCTAGAAGAGCGGTTACGCAAGGGAAAAATTCCCAGACGCAGATTTAAGGTTAGGAAAAAGATGCTGGACTCACGCCTCTCCACGGTTTCCAGAAATCTATCCGCTCTCCGCGAATCCATAAGAGCCGCCGGCTCCCAGTATGCAAACATGATGAGGCAGATCGAAGTAGCTGAAACAAACCTTGAAGGCGCAGAAAGAGACATACAACGGGTGAAAAAGAGGTACAGACGCGGAGAAGTTTCCAAAGGCGCATATACAAAGCTTGTGGAGGAATACAGCGCCAGAATTGAGGAGGCTGAATCGACAATCGATGGGGTTCTTCTGAGACTCCGTGAATAGTTTCCTTTTTTTACAAAACGTTTTTATTTAATTGCTTCATTTTGGTTAAAATCTAAAAAGCGGAGTTGATTGGATAATGGTTGAAATCAAAGTTGACGCCGAAAAATGCACCGGATGCGAAACATGCGTTGACACCTGCCCTGTAGGCGTTTACGAAATGAAAGACGGAAAGTCTGTTCCAGTAAACGTTGAGGACTGCATCACATGTAGAGCCTGCGAGATGGAGTGCCCCGAAGGCGCCATTGAGGTCATCGAGGAGTAAACCGGACACCGATTCGGCTAACCCATTTCGGGGGAAACGGCTAGATTTCCCCAACCCTATTCTCCAATTTTAGAAAAAAGCTGTTTTTCAACAATCTTCTGTTATTAGGCTCCTAATATGAACGGCTAGACTGACAGTTTTTTGGTCAGTCTCTTTTTGTAGATTGCTACCACCGTAGTTACCGTTAGGATTAATGGCAGAATGATCCATGATGGAAACTCAGGAATACCTTGTGCGTCTGTCTTAACTAACCAAAAATCAGATGCTCCAACACTAAAAGAGTAGGTTTCGCCTGCTAAGGCGTATCCTCCGTCAGATGTTTCGATTAGCGCATGAAAACAGTCATATTCGTCTCCGCCATAAGTTTGATTCCACTCCATATTCCCATTTTCATCAGTTTTTGCCAACCCTTCACCGGCCGCTAAAGCGAAGCCTCCGTCAGAGGTCTCGACCAATGCCTGAAAATCGCCTACGCTGTAGGTTTGATTCCACTCCATGTCTCCGTTTGCGTCAGTTTTGACCAACCATGACTGTGCAGTAATAGTATAGCCAAAGAAACCAGCTAAGGCGAATCCCTCATCAGACGTTTCAATTAATGAATAAACACGATCAACGCTTTTTCCGCCATAGATTTGATTCCATTCCATATCCCCATTGAGATCGGTCTTAACTAACCACCAATCTGATGCCCCACCACCAAAGGGAGTTGTGATGCTAGCTAAAGCGTATCCCCCATCAGAAGTTTGAACCAACGAAGGGTTTTCCTCATATCCTAATCCGTATGTTTTGTTCCACTCCACATTTCCATACATGTCAGTTTTAACTAACCATAAATCATCATCTCCAAACAAAGAAAATTTTGTTAAGCCAGCTAAGGCGTATCCCCTATCTGAAGTCTGAACCAACGAATAACCAACATCGCTTTCATATCCACCATATGTTTGGTTCCACACCACGTTTCCATCTGCATCGGTCTTAACTAACCAAAAATCGGAATTTTCAGCGCTAGAGGAACTTGTGCTGCCTGCTAGTGCGAAACCTCCATCAGCTGTCTTGACCAACGAACGAAATATACCTTCTCCATATGTCAGGTTCCACACTACATCCCCATTTGCATCAGTTTTAACCAGCCAACCCTCTGTCACATGAATATTGGCGTTCCTTGTGTATCCTGCTAGAGCATATCCTCCGTCAGAAGTCTCAACCAATGAATAGGCACTGTCAAAAGTGTAAACGACCTTGCCATGTTCTCCTCCGTAAGTTTGACTCCATAACTCAGAAGAAGCCCCCACAGAACCAACAAAAAGCAAACTAACTAAAACAAAACGTAATGTGCTTGCAAGAAACAGCTTTTTGAATAGCATCGATTCTCTCCTAAATACAGTTTAGAATTTTCAATTAAGAACTTTTTTGTCAACATTTCTTGACTAAACAAAAAGTATCATAGTCAAAGTTTCTTGACTACACGTTTCCTCAGTTTATGTTCCAGAAGGGCGACTGAATTTTCTTTATTCGGTTTATTGTTTTTTCTCCCTTTTTTCGCACCCTAATACCTGCACCCCGATGCTTATCCCTGATGGAAAATGGGATTTCAGCCATCTTTGCAGTCACTGTGCATGCCATCTTTCCAAGAAACCTTAAGTTGTATCCGCCCTCCAGAACTGCCACCAGTCTTCCTTGACAAAACTTCGCTGCTGACTCTAAAACGGCGTCAAAGATTTTGACGTAGCTGAAAGCTGACAGGGAAAGGTTTCCAACTGAGTCTGCGTAGTGGTTGTCAAATCCTGTGGAGACCAGAATGAACTGCGGCTCATACTGATTGATGATTGGAACCGCAATCTCGTTGAAGGCTCTGAGGTAGATTCGGTCGCCTGTTCCATAGGGAAGTGGAATATTCACCGTGAATCCCTGTCCCTCATCTTCGCCCACCTCATCAGCGAATCCTGTTAAGGGAAACTCGATGGGATCCTCGTGGAGGCTGATGTAGAGAACCCTGTTGTTTCTGTAGAAGATTTCCTGTGTCCCGTTTCCATGATGGGCGTCTATGTCCAAAATCAGCACTCGGTCAAGGCTGAACTCTTCTAGCAGATGAGCTGCGGCTACTGCAACATTATTGAAGACACAGAAGCCCATGGGATAGTCTGGTCCAGCATGATGCCCCGGAGGTCTAACAAATGCGAAGGCGTTCCGATATTTCCCCGCCATAACCACATCAGCAGCTTTCACCGCTCCTCCAGCAGCCAAACGGGCTACCTCAAAACTTTCGCCAGAAACCACCGTGTTTTCTTTATCCAGCAGTCCGCCGCCGCAGCTACAAAATTGTTTAATTTTCTGAATATAGTCGGCGTCGTGGATCAGCTGAAGGTCGTTGATGTGTGCGGTATCAGGTTCAATCAGGGAGCATCTTTCATTATTGAGAATGCCGCTCTTGCTCAGTTCTCTCATGATTACCCTGAGGCGGGAAGGAGATTCGGGATGGCGGAGTCCAGTTTTGTGGCGCAAATACTTAGGCGAGTAAACTACTGCTGTCCCTGTCATTTTCATAATTCCCAACCGAAAACGGGTTTGCCTTTTCCGCTAATGAGCCTTATTTTGTGGTTATCCCTAATTATAGGTTATTAACCATGGAAGGATTATTTATGTTGAACCAAAGCATTTTATGCTGGTTGGAAAAATAATGAGCGTCTAACTGTTTAGGGGTGAATCAGCTGTGGGGTCTAAAATTGCGGTGTTTTCATACCTGATTATTGCGGCGAACTTCCTAGTTTTTATCCCGAGCATAACAAACCCTGAATCCTATAACCAGCTTATCCAAAATTACGGTTTAGTTCCCGAGCAGATCATGAAAGGCGAGAACCTCGTATCCCTAGTTACCTCCATGTTCCTGCACGCCGACATCATCCACATTGTACTGAACATGTTCTTTCTTTTTGTGAGCGCCGACTCGGTTGAACGAGAATTGGGCAATTTCCGCTTTTTGGGCTTGTATCTAGCCTTCGGAATCATCGCAGGACTCTTCCACGCCTACCTAAACAGCGCATCCACCATCCCCACAATAGGTGCTTCGGGTGCAATCTTCGGCGTTCTAGCTGCCTTCGCCATTCTTTTCCCCTTTCGCTGGCTCTTCAGACTCTTCGGTTTCATCCCCGTCCCCATGCCAGCCATCATATTCGTCTTCATAACGATCTTAACCGAAACCGCTTACGTATCCTCCGGGGTCGTAGAAAACGTCGCCCACACCGCTCATGTGGGAGGCTTCCTAGCCGGGGTCTTCCTGACTCTACTGTTTATACCCAAAAAACGAGCAGAAGAAGAATGACCCCCCCCGAAAACCGTTAGTGAACCACACGCACCGAAAGAATGCCAGACACTGACCTAAGATGTCTAACCAGTTTCTGAACCAAAAAATCCGCATTTCCCATCTCTGGAAAATACAGTAGGTGGCTTCCGCAGTTTTTCCTGCAGTCAGAAGCACCAAATCCTTTAACCGGAACCTCTGCCCCCTCTATGCCCTTAATGTGGCTGTTTATGTAGCATTCCATCTTTTTGTTGGTTTCAGCGGCTAATACCGCTTCCACGGACACGTTTTCGTCTGCCAAAAGGTAATCTATGTGCCAGAACCTAGGTTTTTGTTTCCTGAGGTGCCGGGCGATTCGATGTTTGAGGCTTGTGGCTCCCTTGCCCAAAGCTGAGCCAGTGTAGCTGTAGTATCCCCTTGGAAAATTCTGTTTTCCCAACTTTCCTACAGTCAGTGAAACCTCCTCTGAAACAAATAACAGCAGTGTGTAGATTCCGTTTGTTGAAAACTCTGAAACGAGATTCACATCGTTCTTCATCTAGAGCAGCCGCCAGTTACCGAACCAGTCTTTAGTTTATTGTTTCGTTCCAGAAAAATACTTTATCGTAACGCAGTTTAAGGTCATCATTGAATTCCGGATCACTGTAAACGATATCTAGGCCGAAACCGTACTCGTCTACCAGCTGGTTAACGTCGCCCCAAATCTTTTCTGTCCTTTCATCCGTGTCTGCACTCCACAATCCCCAAATGGTATCGGCGGGATTGCGGAAGCCGAAGCCAAAGTTTTCGGGGAGAACATAAGCCGCCTCTGCTTTTATGGTTCCATGCTTGTCAGGGTTACTGTTCACGTAGTTCCAGAAATCTTCTAAGGCATCAAAGTGACCATCCGTTAATATCCCATACTCTGAATAGTTGGTGTCGGGATGATCAAAAATCACCGCATACTTTGCTCCATTATGGTAAGCCTTAACCAAATCATCATAAAGTTCAACGGGTGAAACAAGGGGTGGAACATTTTCGGGGTCTTCAGTGTAGGTCCATGTGACCATGACGCCCCACTCTTTGTTCTGTGCATTGGCGGCGCCTCTGCAAAGGGCAACGTGTAACGGTCTGCTGTGATTCCACGCAAACTCAGCTAACACAGTGTCGTATCCCGACTTGTAGTCGAACCAGTAGAGACAATAATCCGAAGTCAAAACCGTAATGTCCTCGCATTCTCGAGCATAAAGGTAATAGTCTAGGTGAATGCCGGTCCAATTCAAATATGTCTCAGCGGCGTCCGTTTGGTTTTCCGCTTCTTTAACCAATTGGCTGTCCCCGTCCCCGTCTAGCTGGTGTCCTCCCGGCTCATCCATGGCGTAGGCTCCCAAGAACTTGTCGCCATATTTTTCTTTGGCGTCTGCAATCCATAGATGGGGATAGTAGTTGTATCGGAAGATCAGTGTTTGATGCTGCTCATCTGTAGTAATATCCTCATATTCTTCATGTAAAGGAATAAAGAAGACCAGAAAGTATAGCCCCGCGTCGTAGACGTAGTCGCAGACCTGATTAAGATTGTACAGGTCAAATGTTATTCCAATAGAGTCGACAACAAAAAGATTCGTGAAATTCTTCACCCTGTCAACCAAACGTTTGCAGTCTTCAACATCATAATTGTCAATAGCGTACTCTACACCCACAAAGAATTCAGGGTCTGAACTCTGTTCGTCGATGCCAACATTCAAAGCCACCAAAAGTAAGGGTGCAACAATAATCGCGATGAGCACAAAACAGAACAGAAGCGTACTACGTTTCAGCTTTTTCCTCTCCCTACACCTTCCTGAGCTTGACAATACAATAAATCTTTTCGGTTATAACCTTAAAGGCACAATCTTTACCCGCCGCAACTTCCTCCCCAGAAAAAGACATGAAGGCATGAAAGGCAAAAGTTAAAGGTCATGCTGGGCATATGCCGAAGGTAAACGGTGAGACTGTATGAGCGACAGTGAAGAAGTAAAAAAAGAGGACCCGATAAAACTCCACAAAGAAGGAACAGCCTTAGCTGACACTGGCAAACTTGAAGAAGCAGCAGAAAAGTACCTGCAGGCATCCGAAATCTATGAAAAAATCAAAAACTTTTTTGACGCCTCCTACGCCCTGTTTAAGGCGGCAGAATGCAATTACCAACTGAAAGACTTGCAATTACCAACTGAAAGACTACAATAAAGCCAAGGAACGCTTTCTCAAGTCAGCAGACCTAGCATTCAATAAGGGTTACGACCGTTTCGCAGTCAGCGCCCTAGAGTATATCGTTGACTGCCACAGAGCCTTGGGTGAAGAAGACCAAGCAGATGAACTTGAACAGAAAATAAAAGAAAAGAAGTCAGAGTTAGAAAAAATGTAGACAATCGTTTCTTCTTTTGGTGAACTCGAACCAAGCAGACGAATTGGATTCTTAGACAACCGTTAACGTTCTTATTGGCTTTGAATAACGGAATATGCATGGTCTCTCTTGTTCTGATCGTCTCCAGATTTTCCCCCAAAAACTGTGTTATATCCGATTAAGATTCGATCCGATTCAAAGCTAACATGCAGGAAAATATCGAAAAAAAGATGGGGGGTTGAAGGTTTTTCAGGATGTTTCTTTTGACATTTTTTTGGCCAGGCTGTAGATTACGGGAATCAGCATTATGCCCATGGCTATTGCGAACGCCCAGGACACATTTGCAACAATGTTTGTGACTCCTTCGAAGGTGGAAAAGATTGCCCCTGCGCCGATGATGAGGAAGATGCTGTAGAGAACGAATTTCGCGTACCCGGCAACATCTACGAACTCTTTGTGGTCATCTGTGATCGATTTGATTAATCCGTCGGTCAAAGCTATTCCTGCACCGATTATCACGAAACCTAAGATTAAGGGATAGACCAGTTCGCCGGCTAGAAGCATAAGATCCAGAGCCATCAGTAGTACGACCGCTATCAATCCTATCTGTAGAAGGCTTTTCAGCATGTCAGCTATCTCAACTTTGGCTTTAGGAAAGATCGGCTTCAAGGTGCTACCCACAAGAGATGCCAAAAATCCCACCAAAACAGTACCAACAACTATTATCACTATTCCACCAAGAAGTCTAGGCAGATAGGCTGCGAGGTCAACCAAGAACTCGCCAACAGGACCTCCAATGTTCAGAATCTGGATGGCTATGACCACAGATATTACCATAATAAAAGCTGCGGTGATTCCGCCGACAAAGGAGGACAAGTCCAAGCCTGCTGATCTGAAGGTTTTCCCTATGTCCGTTTCATCAAAGCTCTTCTCGATACCCATCTTCTCGATGAGTTTATTCACCGCCTTTCCAACAAATCTCCCGACAAAATATCCAATGACGACAACGATTATGGCAGCAATTACCACAGCAAAGCATCAGCAATTTCTGACAGCATTTCGTTTAGTAACTCTCCAAGATCTGACAATTTGTGTTCCCCCATTCCACAATAGTTGATTTTTTCTTATAACATTTCTCATGCACCAAAGCAGAGTATATTTCGCTTTTCTAGGACCTCAGCATACTTTTTAAGAGACACAAACCACTAATTCGTTGTTTAGACGACTGAAGAGGGCTAATTTATGCCGCGGTATTCCAGCGTTTTCAAGGATGAAAGCAAACTGGACATCAACTATGTTCCACAGCATCTACTCCACAGAAAACTTCAACTTAATCTCCTGAACCAGTTTTTCCGTTTCGTTGTTGAGAGCCCCGGAAGAATGACCCAACGCGCACTGATTATAGGAAAGATTGGAACAGGCAAAACGGTTCTCTCGCAGCACTTCGGCTTAAACATAGTGAAAGAGGCGAAGCAGCGCAACATCAACCTCAATTACGTCCACGTTAACTGCCGCGAATGCAAGGGAAGCCTGTTCATGATTCTTCAACGAACCATATTGAAGTTCTATCCCACTTTTCCTAGACGCGGCTACTCAGCAGAGGAACTGTTGCAGGCGCTTATGCAGGTCCTCGACGAGAAAGACGCCTACCTGATCTTAACCTTGGACGAGCTGGAGTCTCTTGTCCGCAGCGAAGGCTCAGACCCCATCTACAACCTCTCCCGAATCCAAGAAGACAGGCTTGATGCCCCCAAAAGGCTCTCCCTCATCTGCATCCTCCGCCAACCCGAATACCTGGACAAACTGGACCCAAGCACAAGAAGCACGCTTCAACGCAACATAATCCAGCTGGAGGAATACTCAGAATCACAGCTCGAAGACATCCTAAACGACAGAGTAAACCTTGCCTTCAGAGAGGGAACAGTGCCACCCCAAACAATGGGTATCATCGCAGAGCTGGGAAAATCTGAAGGGGGAAACGCCCGCTACGCCATTGAGCTTCTGTGGCGAGCCGGCAAGTATGCTGACGCTCTGGAGATGCGGGAGGTTTCGCCTGAGTGTGTTCGACAAGCGGTTGTGAGCGTCTATCCTGTTGTGCGGAGGGACATGATTCCCGCATTCAGTGTTCACGAAAAACTGTTTCTTCTCGGCGTCGCAAGGCACTTCAAACAGTCCGATTCGGCTTACATGTCCATGGGGGAAGCGGAGGAGGCTTATGCTCTGGTGTGCGAAGAGTATGGTGAAAAAAGTCGGGGTCACACTCAACTCTGGAAGTACGTTAAGGCGCTTTCTGCCGCTGGAATAATCGAAACAACGGTTTCTGGGGTTGGGCAGCGGGGAAAAACCACCCTCATCAGTCTGTCCCGGGTTCCAGCCTCTGATCTGGAGCAGGAGCTTGTCAAACTTCTATCGCAGGAAGGCGGTGAGGATCGATGGCGATAGAGGAGGTTTTCTCTTCTAAGGGGCGGGTGAAAATTCTCAGAATCTTGGCTGAAATCAGAGAGCTGAACATTTCAGAGATTGCGAGGCGAGCGGGATTAAATTATGCCACAACAAATCAGCACTTGCAGGTTCTGGAGGACCATAAACTTGTTCGCCACAAGACGTTTGGGAGAATCCGCATCTTCCGTTATAACGAAGAAAATCGCCGAGCAAGAATGATAAAGCAGCTCATAGAACTCTGGGAACAAACAAAATAAGACCCATCAAATAATGGAGTAGTAAGGGTGAAGTTTGTATGTCGATGGTTGATGTTTCTGCGAAGCCGGAGGTTTACAGGGAAGCCAAGGCGAAGGGGACAATCAAGCTGAAATCTGAGACATTACGGCTGATCAGAGAAGGAAAGGTTGAGAAGGGTGACCCTTTTGAGGTGGCTAAGGTCGCCGGAATCTTGGCAGCAAAGAACACAAGCACATTGATTCCCCTCTGTCACCCCTTACCCCTAACCAGCGTAGAGGTCAAACTGCAGATTGTTGATGGTTCCAAAGTGGAGGCTGAAGCAACCGTCAAGACCCGTGCGCAGACAGGAGTGGAGATGGAGGCTCTCGCCGCTGCGGCAACGGCGCTGTTAACGGTTTGGGACATGACCAAACAGTATGAGAAGGATGCGGATGGGCAGTATCCAAGCACCAGCATCCAAAACCTGCATGTAGTCCGCAAGGTGAAGGAGAAACAACCATGAGCGAATCCAGCCGCAAACACAAAAATGAGGCACCCAAAAAAATCAACTTTGCAGTCATAGTTTCCAGTTCATCTCGCTACCAGAAACTTGAACTTTTACATAAGGCTGGTCACAGCGTGGCTTCCCGCGAAATCTTACCTGATGATCGGGTTCTACTCGCAAAATATGTGGGCAACGCCATCGGGTCAGAAGAGGTGGATGCCATCATAGTGTGTGGTGGAACCGGAATCAGCATAACGGACGTGACTATCGAGACGTTGAGACCCCTGATGATTAAGACATTGCCGGGGTTTGGAGAGCTATTCAGGAAGCTCAGCTACGATGAAATCGGCTCAGCAGCCATCATAACCCGAGCCAAAGCCGGAGTCACAGACCAAGGAAAGGCGCTCTTTTGTATCCCCGGATCGCCGCAGGCAGTCAAACTTGTCATGGAAAAGCTGATTCTGCCAGAAACAGGGCACATACTGAAGCATGCCCGCGAAAAATAGTTTGACAGTAAAATCTTTTAAACCAATCTACATTAAATATTAACTTACAATCGGTTATCCCCTCATTTTGGGTATGTAAGGAAGATGTTCATTTTTGAGCAGGGCTAATCGCTTCGGTACGCGCAAAAAGACCGTTACAAGGACTTTCCGAATCAGACAGGAGTGGGACAACGTTCTGCAGGAGGAGGCAGCGAAGCAGGGGGTCAGTGTTAACGTCCTGCTGAACAAGCTTCTCCGCAAATATTCCCTTTATTCAAGGTGGTCTGACCGGAAGAATGACGCCAGTTTTTCACGGCAAATCCTCCGAGAGCTTCTGAAGATCGTTCAGATTGAAAGTTTGGCTGAAGCAGGAACCAAGTACGGAGCTTTAGATGCCATAAACATCGTAAACTCCATGGGACTCGCTTTGGACTACGAATCCTTTGTCTATTTGGTAACTGAGCACCTTGGAGGTCCACATTTCGCGAGATGGTTCCAATGTTTTCATCATACTCAAGGAAACAAGGACATCTTTCACCTGCAGCACGACCTTGGACCTGAATGGAGTGTTTTCCTCGAAAAGTATGTTCTCTCTTTCTTGCGGTCCATGACAGATACGGAAGCTACAACCAGAGTCTACGATTATGCAGTAACCTTAGAGGTGACACGACCAAAATCGAAACCCAACGCACACCCACCATAAACTGGCACAAATGTTCCAGTGAAACACACACAGTTGCTAACTTTTGTTGCTTTTAAGTTTGTTTAGCAAATCGGAAATGTCCCTCATTCTCTCCTGAATCTCAAGGACGTTGACAACAACTGACCCTACACGATCAGCTATAAACTCGTAATTCTCAATCTCTTTTAGAGTGAACATATCTTCCCGAGGGTCATTCATCTGAATCAACCCCAGTGTTCTGTTACCTGATCGTATGGGAATCAAAGCCACCGATTCATAGCCACTGTAATTGCACATGTTTCGCGTTCGGGTCAGTCTCTCTTTATCTTTCCACACATACACTCCAGAAGAGGATTACCATCTTCATCGAGAATGGGGTTGCCTTCATCGTCTCTTGCACAGACACTGTTCTCCTTAATGATGAAGAACTCTGGGAATCCTCCATGAACATAGTATGGGTAGTCCCCATTCTTGTGTAGTCTGAAGCCGACGCTTTGGCAATCGGAAAGGGTACAAATCTCCTCAAGAATCTGGGTTAAGACCTGCTTGAGGACAACAGAATTCTGTGTTTTGTCTGTCATTTCTTTGAGACCCCGATTAGACCTCTTTGTTTACCCTATAAGTAGTAATAAAATTTGGTGTTTACAGTTGAATACACTGTGGTGCAGTGTAGACGTTCACCTTAATTATATTTTCCGAGAATGATGCCCGTGAAGACTTAGGAGGGGATCGTAATGAGCGACGATGTTACAAAATCGGTAAAAACTGACAAGCCTGTTGCACCAGAGCTGCTGTTTCAGTCTCCCTCATCTTCAGATTTTCCATCACTGTTTCAGGTTTTTTTCTTGTCCCAAGATCAAAACCAAAGTGTGGAAGTTGTAGAAACTGAAGAGATAGATTTTGGGGAGATTATTGAACGCTTAAAGGTGGGAGAATCCGTTTTCATCAAAAACAAAAATCCGGAAATCCTTGAATCCCGTTCGAAGATGAATAATGGGAAAGAGCAGAAACTCTGGTACTTCGATCATTGCTGAGGGAAAGCATGCCCATCGTTGTTGTAGATTGGAACAGGTGCAGTGGTAAGGGCACTTGTGTAGAGATTTGTCCGGCTGCGGTTTTTGAGCTGCGGGAGCTAATGGAGCATCCAGAAACCCTTAAGGCGGTTCCTACAAGGATGGACGAATGCTGCCTCTGCATGAAATGTGTTCCTGTATGTGTCGAACAGGCAATAACTGTCAAGAATGATTCGGCAATCTAGTGCCCAAACCTTTCGCTTCGCCTAGCTTATGTATCGCGGCTCTTTCGGTCTGTCCTCTTGGGGGGTTCTGTGCTCCCTGAATTTCTCTATTTCATGTTCCATATCTTCAGCTTGGCGTTCCAGCTCAGACAGGTCTACTTCGATGCCCAGAATGTTGGTTAGCGTGCTGAGGACGGTTTGAGCTGATCTGGGTTGGGGGATGTCCAAGTATCTTATCTCGCAAAGGAGGCATATGCCCTCCATCTTTCGTTGCTGGGCGATGCCTATCAGGAGACCGTTTAGACCCGTGATTCTTCCATCGCCGCTGATTAGCTGGACACCCTTTTCCCTCAAAAACTCTGCGAGTTCAGGCTTGTTCACCACACCAAAGACCCGTGGCTTCACATCGCGGGGATTGGGAACAGCCGCAAAAGTGTACACCCGCTTGGCGCCAAACTCCTCAGCCACATCTAAAACTTGGTTGGCCAGCTCCTTCAGTTCACTTAATGTTTGGGGCTGAATCTCCCCAAGGCAAACTATCAGGTCACTTTGTTTTCCGTTGCAGTGGTAGTAGAAGCGGTGTCTGTGCTGGCTGAGTTTTCCCATTCCATCCTTGAAGTAGATGTCGTTGCTTGGGCTGCGGATTTCGGCAAACTGTTTCGCGTCTAGCTGCTGGACCAGATAGTCAGCTGTCATCCTAGCCAGCATCCCCATGCCTGGCCAGGCGGCAATCAAGGTTGGGTTTCTGAGCGAGGGTTTTTCCTTGAAGTGTATTTCCATGCTCCCATCTCTGCTGCTAAAAACCTTCTATGTTTTGAAGTAGGGGTGGAACTTATTAATCGTTCCTGGTGTTGTGCAGCTGTTCTGCAATGGGTTTGAATTAGAAGAAGGGGCAGATTTGGATGAAAAACTAAAAGCAGCGTATAAGCATAAGTTTTTGTAGAGTTGGGGTGTAGTTTGTTGATTTTGCGGTTGCGGCTTCACCATGTTGATCTGTTGAGGCAAGAAGCAGAGAAGGTGCATCCTGTTGAGGCTTGTGCGTTGCTCTTTGGAAAGTTGTCCCAGAACGAAGCTGTTGTTGAAAAAGTTGAGTTTGCTCCAAATGAGTTACAGTCCACAGTGAGGTTTGAGATAGACCCTGCGAAGGTTGCCGCAGCCATAACTGAGGCAGAAAAAGAGGGGTTAGATTTCGTTGGTCTGTTTCATTCTCACCCCGCACCGGCAGCGCCGTCGCCGATTGACCTCAAATACATGAAATTGTGGGGGGACGCCCTGTGGCTAATCCTGTCTTCGATTGACGGCAACTTGGCTGCATATCAATTAAGCGACAGCAGGGTAAAGGAAGCAACTATAAGAATGGAATAGCATTTTCTTCTTATGAAGTGGGAGACAGAACACTTGTCACCTATCCTCAACATAGTTATTGTCGGTAATGGTGTTGCTGGCGTAACAGCGGCAAGAATCATAAAAACCAAAAACCCGGAAACGCGGGTCTCCGTTTACACAGACGAAAGTTATCATTATTATCCTCGCCCCAGACTATACGAGGTTCTGTCAGGGGAAGCTAAACCCCAAGAGGTGTACATGTTTTCTGAGGAGTGGTACGACAAGAAAGATATCACGGTTCATCTGAACAAGAAGGCGTTAAGCATTGATGTAGACCGTAAGGAACTGGTGCTGGAGGACGGGTCAAGAGTAACCTATGACAAACTTCTGTTGGCAAATGGGGGGCACTCATTCGTTCCTCCAATAAAAGGTGTCGAGAAGACTGGAGTATTCACGTTACGCACAATCAAGGATGTCCTAGATATCAAAGAGTTCTCCAAAAGAACCGAGAATGTCATCGTTATCGGCGGTGGGCTTCTGGGTTTAGAATTTGCCTCTTCCTTGAGGAAACTGGGTCAGCAAGTAACGGTTGTGGAACTATCCTCGAGACTACTTCCAAGGCAACTAGACCCGGATGGGGCAACGATTTTGAAGAATCGAATTGCATCTCGCGGCATAGACATTGTTTTAGGCGCCAAAACCGTTGAGATTTTAGGCAAAGAGACGGTTTCAGGTATACTGCTTGACTGTGGAGAAACAGTTTCTGGAGACTTGGTTTTAATTTCTGCAGGAGTGCGGTCAAACACTGAATTGGCTTTGGAAGCGGGAATCAAAGTTAACAGAGGTGTCGTTGTTGACGGGCATCTGAGAACCAGTGCCGACGATGTGTATGCTGTTGGTGATGTGGCAGAATTCGAAGGGAGAGTTTATGGTATAATCCCTGCTGCTTTGGAACAGGCAACCGTAGCAGCCGCGAACATGCTGGGAGAGGAAGACAACGTCTATGCTGGAACTGTTCCATCAAACACATTGAAGGTCGTTGACGTAGAGCTGACTTCCATTGGGCTCGTCAACCCCGAGGAACTGGGGTACGAGGAAATCAAAAAGACAGATAAGAAAAAGGGTGTGTACAAGAAACTGGTTTTGGACCAAGGGAAAATTGTGGGAGCAATACTCTTGGGAGACAAGAGAGGCTTAACATCCATAAAGAAGCTGATTGCCCAAGAAACAGACATCACCAAATACAAGAACTCGATCCTGAAAGACGACTTTGATTACAAAAAATTAGCACATTAACGTAACATCTCCCCCAACATGAACGATATTTCATGCTGTCACGCTAACCCAGCCTTTAAGAGATTAAAGAGCACCAGAATCGTGGCGAATTCTATTCTTCAGCGTCCTCGACGCCTTTCTCTGTGATTTTGAATCGGGTCTTCTCTTCGGGTAGATATGGAGAGTCTATGACCGTGGCGATTCTGGTTCCTTTTCCGCCTTTCCTCAGGTAGACTCTGTGCGTGGATGCATGCGCCATGACGTTTCACGTTTCCGCCTGCTGGCCTGTTGGGGTCTCCGAAGAATGCTGTGGGGTTAGCCTGAACCTGATTGGTGATCACAACTGCTATGTTGTATGCTTCTGTCAGCCTCATCAGCTTGTGGAGTTGGCTGTTAAGTTTCTGTTGGCGCTCGGAAAGGTTTTCTCTGCCAACGTATTCGCCTCTGAAGTGCCCAATCATCGAGTCTACTATAACGAGTTTCACGTTGTTTTCTGGACAAAACTTGAAGAGGTGCTCGGTCAGCAATTCTTGGTGGCTGCTGTTGTAGGCCCTTGCCAGAAAGATGTTTCCCAAGGTTTCGTGGGGGTCAAGCCCCAGCGATTCAGCTATCTGGAAAACCCGTTCAGGAATAAAGGTTCCCTCAGTGTCGACGTAGACGGCGTTTCCGTTTAGTCCTCCCTGCTCTACTGGAAGTTGGACTCTAACGCAGAGCGACAGGCATATCTGGGTTTTGCCTACTCCGTATTCGCCTATGAGTTCGGTCATGGCTTGGGTTTCTATTCCGCCGCCCATCAGCTCGTCTAGGTTGTTGGAGCCTGTGGAGCACCTGAGCATGTCCTGCCTCTTTTTCCAGAGGTCTTCTGCAGTTATGAAGTCGACGCCCAGTTTTTCTCTGGCTGCGGTCACGATGTTGAGGACTGTGTTGAATCCTATCCCTGTTTTCTCCGCTATGTCTTTGGGTGGACTCACAGCGATTGCCTCCGCGGTTGTGAATCCACATGATTTGAGTTTGCTGGCTGTGGCGGGTCCCACGCCGGGAAGGTTTTTCAGGTCATTATCTTCCATTTCTAATTTCACCTTTTTTTGATGTTAAATTATCTTGTTGATGTTTGGTATTGGGTTCTCGATGGTTTGTTTTAAACTATGTGGCACAACGTATGACTGCAGAGAGGGGAGAGACAAGTGAAAGTAATCTTATTTCATTACTTTAAATGGTGACTCCTAGAACCTTAGGATGGAGTAAACGCACGAATTAAATGAAAGATTTGCCATTACAGAAAAAGTTATAAATTTTCAGCATCAACCAGATTGCGGCGATGAAAAAGAAATTTATAGCCATTCCAATCGTAGTTGTTGGAGCGTTAGCTTTGTTGTTCGCTGCAGGACCTATTGCTGATCTTCTTGACCCAGAAAGAGAAGCCAGAGAGTTATATGAAGAGGCAGTGAGACTCTACGAAGAAAGGAACTACGGCCTAGCCATTGAGAAGGCTGAAATGTTAAGAAACAAACATCCAGATTCCAAGTATTTCATCGATGCCAAGATTCTTCTTGTAGAAGCATATGCTGAATGGAGTGACGAGTTAATCAAGTCGGGCAACTATGAAGTCGCCATAGAAAAACTCCAAACAATGTCGGACAGAAACTATTATTGGGTAGCTAGTGGCGTAACACAGGAATTTGTAATGGAAAGATTTGTTGTATGCTACTATAATTGGGGTGTTATGCTTCAAGGAGAGGAGAAATTCGAGGAAGCTATAGAGAAGTATGGGCAAGTGATCGAAGTCGAATACCATAGCCCTGGTAATTTAACGGCGGCAGAGGATGGAATTCAAAGCTGCTATTACGAATGGGCTAAAGCCTTGGTAAGGGATGGAGCCTTCAATGAGGCACTGCAGAAATACTCGATATTACTTGAGGTTTGTGCTTCAAATTGGCATGAAAACAAGGAAAAGGCAGAGGCTATTTTGAGCCATATGTCGCCAGATGTGCTTTTCACTTCGGCTACCAAATTCAGGGAAGTTAGAAAATTTAACAGTAGTATCACGCTTTACAAGGGGATTGTCTGGTTTCATGGGGGAAGCGTGTATGTTCAAGATGCGGAAAAAGCAGTAATAGAGACTGAAATAGAAAAAATCTATTTTAACGAGGAACACGGCACAATGTCTCTTCCTTCGGGTTCCGAGAAAGAGCTTGGGGGTGCCTGTGAACTGACAATAGTAAATGATAGCCCCTACGTGGTGACTGTCTTTTTCAGCGGACCCGAAACTGTTTTAATTACCATAAACGCCTCCCCTGATTCCCATGTCAAAGCATTGACTTGGATGCCATTCTTTTTTGAGCAGGCTCCGGAAGAAGCTGAGAGAGAAACGTGCATACTCACACCTGGCAACTACAAGGTAGCATTCAAAATAAGCGAAATCACTCCATCCTATGGGGAATGGAGTCTTCCAAGTGACACCAGTTATAATTTGTGGTTCTACATCAAAAGGGGCTATTAGGATGGATTGGCACACCTCTCGCGCGCGGTTTTCGCGCATGCGAGTTTTTTAGCTTTTCTTTTGGGTTTGTGGTTAAAATCTAACACCCGCGTGTTGTAGCCCGATATGTATTACTCTATAAAAAAGTATATTTACTTTTGTTTACTTAGAACCATTCCAACTCTAGTTAAGCGGAAAGGCAGATAGAAGGCATGGTTGACCATGGTTTTGGAAGTCAAATACAAGTTCAGGCGGTTTAAGCCTTCTGATTTAGAGGGGGTTATCAGAATAAACCGAGAGTGTCTTCCCGAAAACTACACCACCTTCTTCTTCATGAATCTGCACAAGCGCTACCCAGAAACTTTCATCGTCGCTGAGGTCAACAAAGAGATAGTGGGCTACATTATGTGCCGCATCGAAACCGGGATTCCAAGTTTTAAACTGCTGGGAATAACAAGGAAGGGTCATGTGATCTCCATCGCTGTCCTGCCTAGTCATCAGCAGAAGGGAATCGGGTATGCACTGATGCGTGAGGCTACGCAAGCCATGGTGAACTACAATGCAAAGGAGTGTTACTTGGAGGTTAGGGAGAGCAATCTGCCTGCTGTAGAGCTTTACAAGAAATTGGGGTTCGAAATCGCTCGGACAATCAAAAACTACTACGCGGACGGAGAGAACGCCTATCTAATGGCAAAGCAGCTGCCTACTCTCTGATTAAAGCCGTTACTCCCATTTACTCTCTACTGCAGCAAATTACAGTAAATGTTTTTTTAGCCTAAAATGGAAATGCCCGAGTTGGGTCAAAGCCCAAGCAGATCAACGAAGCATTGCCAGCCATCCAGTCTCCAGCCGCAATTCGCCTCAGTTGATGTGATCGCGTGAGACCGACTGCAGCCGACTCCTGGGCAACCAGCAGTGCCTAGCCGATCTATCCAAGCGTGCTCCCCAACTCGGGCAATCAGGTGTAGTGGGTTCGTGGTCTATATAGGTTGTCAAAACGAGAGTTAACATAAACTCCAGTGATGAGGGCGAATTTTGACAGGCTTTTTGGTATCTGACAATATTGTTTTGGATTCCTACTTGGCGTATATATTAAGCATATAAAGGAGATTTGCTGGCAACACGCATTTCGCATCCATTTTCTTTGCAGATTTCCACGTGAACAAATAAACGGGTTATTCTGATCTGGAATTGACTAAACTAGAGAATCATTACCCCACTCATTTGGCAATGTTTGGCTGAACCACGGTCGCTTGGAGAACGAGTCAACCGCCATGAACCACCGGAAGCAGAACAATTTTCTCGGAATCTTTGACCACAGTTTCAAGCCCCTGCAGCACGCTGATTTCCTTTCCTCCAACAAGAATCAGAGCGTTTGGTCTGGGGTCGTCAAGATGGGAGTCAACTAGAACCTGTTTGAACTCGGATGAAAAAGTCTCCGTGAGACTCTTTACAACTTTTTCAACTGTTGCAGGTTCCTCCAGCTTCACCTGGAAACGTTTTTTTCCGGAAAGCCGTTGGAATACTCCTAAAAATGTTACTTCTACGCTGATAACCATGTTTGATTCTCTCGTAAACTATTGGCTTTCGCCTCCGAAAAGCTCCACTATCTCCGATGTGTACTCGATTATGTCGTTCACGTGTTCCATTGTCTTTTCGTTGTCTGTTTTGGGGTTGTGTGCCAATTGTTGGAGGGTTTTTTCGATTTCGACGAGAAAGTTCAAGATCGGCTCTTCAACATGCTCTCTGGTTCTAAGGGTCTCATGGACTATGGGCACGATAAAAGCGGGGTCCCCTAAGCTATAATAGATGGCCGCTTGGGCTTTGGTCAGGGCTTCAATGATGAAACCTGCAGCCATGTAAGGCGTTTTTTTAGCTGCGGTCAACTCTGCCTTAGCCTCTCTGAGGTAACGGGTAGCCCAGCCTTTTCGATAACCATCTATCCTTGACAATCAGGTTTTCCCTCTTTTCCGTGTGCTCCATTTATTTATGAGATACGCAGGTGGTTATAAAAATCTTTGACAGAACTTGATGAAAAAGAAGAACACTGCTCTCTTTTAACTTCGCAAGTTTCCCTATTCTTCTTCAGATTCAGGGGCTTCAGAACCATACATTGCGCCTGCCAATCGAGCAACATAACCAGCCACCCTGTTTCTCAGCTTTATTGAAGAAATGTTTGTGAGCTCAGTCACAATTATTCTTTTCAAAATCCGTTGAAAATTTGTTCGGATACCGGTCTAGCAACTCGCGGGCTATCCTCTTCACCTGTTCAGTGCGCACTTTTCCCAAACTTTCACCACGCCCTCCCTGTAAGCAGTTCCTTCATCCTTTCTAGTCCTCAATTGTGCCCTCATCATGCCTTTTATCCCTTACGCCTTCCACGCCAAAAAAGTCAACGAAATTCTGGAAAATCT
>SMTZ1_10002274_pt1 | contig 19389 bp, 16 predicted proteins | sample DeeMarSWOR136_30_FD_25667 | JGI IMG/M metagenome (IMG submission 25667)
AGATCCTGTGCTTTAATTATCCACCGGGCAGTCGTACCCAGAATCTGCATCGGGCCAGCACTGTAATCACCCCAAACAGGGGGCGATACGTCGTGAACCTCCACATGCGGTTCCCAACGGAAGGTGTGCAGGCCTGTAAAGTTGTAGTTTCGGGCAAAGGATGTCTCAGTGGCAATGACCATCATGATGATGGCCACGGGAATGTCGTGCCTTATAGAGGCAGCCACAATCTCATCGGTAAACAGGGACCAGATGGTACGGCATGTGACGGGTTTTCCCCGGGTACGAAGAGGCTCCCGACCGCTGAGATGGTCACGCAAGTAGACTCCTCGTTCGTCGTAACGCCATTCCTGGCCCCCATATTTGCTGTGCCAGTCTGCGGTCCCAAGGCCAGGAGTCTCGCCCAGTCGCAGGGCAGGAATGGGGGTTGGCTCCAATGGCGGTCTGTCAGGAAGTACAGTAGTGGGGACGGGAGGCGATTCTGGTGTACCTGACCACGAGTATATGGCAGCCTCAAGGCATTCGGCCCAGGTTTGGTCACCGCCAGAGGGATAGCGGCCGGCGTGCAGATCCGCAATGTCTAGGTCAGGCAACTGAAGATGGGGCAATTCCCAGGACAGGGGCTCCAGCCCCTCCTCGCGAGCCAGCTCATGGAGTCTATTCCACCACCGTGCCTTCTCTCCTGAGGTGTCCCAGTTCCATTTTCCGTTTTCGTAAAGGACAAAATCGGCCGCCAGTCCGTATTGATGGTACGAGGTCCAGGGTCTTGCCCTGGTCACGATCGGTCCCGGGCGTTTGCGCCCTTGCTCATAAAGGTATTGCTGCCGATGGGGAGGTCGGAACCCTTCAAAGGGCTGGAAGGGAAGGAGCTCTGTTGAAAACGTATCCAATAGTTTGTTGACTTTGTCCCGCAAGACTGGGTGGAGGTGGTCGAGGTCCCGATCACGTTGCCACGGGTGCGTCATAGCTGGCCTCCTTTCTTTCAGATCATCTTCTGCGTCCGCCGGCCCCCACCTCGTAGCGAAGCAGTAAGCGTGGGCAGGTTACGTCGGTGAATGTCCCACTTTCTGCCTTTGATGTAGCTTTGATCTCGCGGCGTGAGTTTCTGCCTGAACACCATTTTTTCCCTGTCTGTGCGGTGATTCATGATATCATAAAGGGTGATACTCTTGCCAACTTGCTCACTTCCCTCGCCAGGTGGTTTGGCTAACGCTTGCTTCACTGTTGTGAAGGAAAACACACGTGCTTTCTGTTTTTCGACTGACTTCTGTTGATCCTCGGTCACACAACAGCGCTAAGACATTTCTCTGTCCTTTTCCAACACCTTTTTCCTTGAATCGGGCGTACAGCGTGACCACTCCTTCAGAACTGGTTCAACTTGAAACACTCACCCGCGTTAGAACTGCATCGAGAAACATCCTTTTCAGTCAACAGCAAAAAAAGCCGGGATAGCGCCAGTATCTCCCTCGTACTATTCGAGCGAGAAGAGGTGGGATCTGAGATTGAGCTTCTTTTTCCTGAGGCCAAGCTTCTTTCTGATGTTTTCTCGGTGAAACCGAACGGTCCGGACCGAAATATGCAAGAGATCGGCTATCTCCTTGTTTGCTTTGCCCTCCTTGACCAGGCTGGCTACTTGCATTTCCTTAAACGTGAGATTGTAACCCGGGGAAGACAGTATATTGGCGAGCGGTGACACAAGATCGTTGATGTGTGATTCGAGGACATCGATGTTTGCCCTCTGTTCAGCTTTGAGTCGGCTTCTTTTTAATCTCTCTATGCATGGGAGAACCAGTTCCTTCACGTTGGTAAGAACCTTTTCTTCAAGCTCCGTTTTGTCTCTCTCCCTTTGCTCCAGCAAAACCTTGAGAGCAGTATTGGTTTCCTCAAGGCTAGTAGCCTTGGTCTTCAATTCCATCTCTCTTTTTCGTATCGCATCCTCCATTCTCTTACGCTCAGTGATGTCACGGGCAATAGACAGGACAGTTGGTTGACCCTTAAGGCTGAACAGATGCGAGCTAATCTCGACAGGAATCCATCTGCCATCTTTAGCTCCGTGAACCGTCTCGAAGAGAATATGTCTTTCGGCGAACAGATTTTTCATTCGGGTCTTGGTGCTTGTCAAGTTCTCAGAGACACTGAGATCTAGAGGCGATAAATTCAACAGCTCTTCTCTGGTATACCCATATCTGCGGCGTGCGACGTCGTTGACTTCCACGAACTTGCCTGGCATCCCTGCTGGTGTGGGATAGTGAACAAATACGGCATCACTGCCACTGTTGAACAACATGCGGTATCGTTCTTCGCTCTCCTGCAACGCCGCCTCCGCCTGCTTACGCTCGGTGATGTCCTCGTAAATAATGAACTGGTCTCCCGTGTCCATCGTCACTGGTCTGAAACAAGTCACCTTTTCTGAGCCATCCTTGCACGTCACAGTGAATGTTCGAGGCCTGGATTCGCCACGCGTTGAGTTCTTCAGGTCGTTGATCCACGCCGTCATCACTTCCTTTCTGTATTCCTCATCAGGATAGGCCCTTTTGAACCATTGTCTCCCGGTGTGAATGTCATCCAGAGTATATCCAAACAACTCGGTAAACTTAGCATTGATGTATTTGTAATCACCCTTTTTGTCAATGATTGAAACTCCGAGAGGAGACTCCTCAACCATGACTCGAAATTTCTCCTTTTCACCGTGGAGGGCCTCCTGACTTCGTTTCTGTTCAGTGATGTCTCGGATGATGCCCTGGTATCCCACAATGTTTCCGCCAGCATCCTTGCGCAGCGTTGCAGTGATCAGACAATCCATCTCTGTCCCATCCTTTTTCCGTAGCTTCACCTCATAGTCTCTTACAGATCCATTGTGCTCTATCTTACGCTGAAACTCAGACCGATCGTCATGATTAGCGTACAGCTCCCGTACGTCGAGATTCATTGTCTCTTCTTTTGCATGTCCGAATAGATTCGAAAAGGATTGGTTGGCGTCAACGAGCCTGCCGTCTCGAGTAGTACTATAGACCGCATCTCTCGATTCTTCAAAAAGGGCACGGTACCTCTCCTCGCTATCATGCAGCGCCACCTCCGCCAACCTCGCTTCCTGGCAGAGGCGGACATTTTCCATGGCCACCTCAATATCGTCCCCAATATGATTCAGCCGGCTCACGCAATCAGGGGTAAAGTATCCTTCTTGATGGGTAACCAACACCATCACCCCTAATACTCTATCTTTTGATCTAATGGGGACACCCGCATAACCGTGCCATCCCTCACGGCTGGCAGCGGGAGAGAGATTTCTGACATCTTTCGCAAGGTCTGCCACTACCACGGTTTTGCCCGACTCAGCTACTGCTCCTGATAAACCCTCCCCCTTCTTGAACCCGGTCACTTCCGTAAGCGCATCCTGCGAAATTCCATGATGTATCACAGGACGGAATGTCCCCGCAGTTCTATCCACGAGGTACACAATCCCTGCCTCGGCGTTTAGCGCGGCTTGCGCCTCCGTCAGAGCGTCCTCCAACAACGTTTGCACTTCAACAGATTCTCCCATCAGAGGTGCGAGGCTGTCAGGCGCTTCTGTCAGAGGTTGGCGCAATCTCAGTGATCGGTCCGGGCCTTGTCCTTGCCTTCTGTCTTGGATCCTCATCGTGACGCTCTCCGACAGTAGAGACTTGCGGCAATGGTTTGCTCCGAAGCGCTATGTTCGAAGGTTCGTCGCTCGGCGAAGGCAATGCCGGCCCGTTTGGCTCCGGAAGCGCCATTGTCAAATCAAGCGTTGGTACCCGAACCAAACAATCTAGGGGATTTGGGAAACGTAGGACGATTAGTCCCAGCCGTCCCCTATGGGTTCGTTTTGGTTGCTGTCTACTTATTTGACCCCCGTCGCCTAGGAAAGCCCTCAGATAGAAAAGACTGTGGCCAAGAACGACGTTCCGTGGCTATTCTGATGTTACATAGCGTGAAGATTGAGCACCCGCCGATGAAGACCAGGAATCCTTTTCCAGATGGGCAGTATTCATTTTCCGCTCTGGGCGACTGACCGTCAAACTGTGTTCTCTGGCTCTTGGGGCAAGGAAGCGAGCAAGTGCCTCCCTATGGTTACCTCGTGCGTCAAATCAAATATTTACGCCAAATTGCTTCAATTTTCTTGAATTGACAGCCCGCAGCAACACGTGTTGTGATACCCTAGAAAAGCGCGTTGGAGTGAATCCAACCCGGAAAGGTTGTTCAAGAGGGCATCAACGCAATGCCGAAGAGTTTCGCAAACGGAGGAGTGATACGGTGCAGGGGAGTGTTCCGGAAGAATCGACGCTGGATAGGATCGGGGAAGAAACACGCCGATGTCAAACAGGTCCATCGTAAGGTCTGCACACTGACTTCCTCGGCAGACAACGGGTAGCAGGGTCTTGAGACTCGGTCAAACCCACTATTATCTTTTCTTCAAATATGCAAGCAGCTCGGACTTCAAGACTTTCCAACCCTTTCCAACCTTCTTTGCCTTGATTTGGTTGGTGTGGATCAGCTTGAGAAGAGTCGGTCTTGAAATTCTCAGATACTTGCACGCCTCCTTCGTGGTGAGGACTTCGTTTTGTTCGGTGATCATGTCTTCTCTCCTGAGTCCCGCTCCGCGCCACCAAAAAGCCGGGCCCGTCACTGCACACGGAAAGCCCGGCTGTTCGCAATACTATTGCGTCTCTTCGGTAACCCGGCTAACCCTCCAACTGGGTCCCGTGGCTTTCCGTCCCACCCTCACGGATGGTTTGGCTTTGTCGGAGACCATATTCTTTTGTCAAGGCTCATGATGCGAAAACTGTACCAATTTATCAGACGAGAAACAGCCAATAAAATCAATGACTTACCTGATGATATTAATACATTGCACAACATGCATCGAGACGGTGTCGCCGTGTATTGACAAATTTTGACACCAAAGGCACCCTAATAAGCTTGAAAAAACCCGAATGTACTTCATTTGATTGCACCTGCCTTCACGGACCAGACAGGGTCGTTTACCACATAGCGGGGGAAGGGGACCTGCGGTACAAGATTTGACGGACACATCCTCACAATCCGGTTCGGTGAGTCGCAGCCCGGCACTAACGACTGCATCTTTCTGGAGTTTCCTGAGAAATCAGGAATGCGATTAACTAAGTAGTTGAAATTGAACTCGGTTTCTGATTAGCAAAAGTGCCCAAATTCTTTTCGCTTTTCCCAAAGGTTTTTTGATACATCTAAGGCTCCCTCCAGGCGATTTCGAAACTCGCCCTTCGGGCTCACACAGTTGAAATCGCTTATCTTCCACTCACCTAAGATGTATGCGCAAAAAACATTTCAACGAACGCTCAAAGGGATTTGGGCCAGCGTCTGATACTTGAAAGCTAAAAACTCCGGAAACTCCAGGCATCTTTTTCTTGACAGATGGGTGCATATGGCCTATCTTCTCATGGTTTATTGCCATCAAGCGCTGGAGGAGATCGGTGAGAATGGTGTTCTGTTCGCTGGTTGTTTTTTAGCTGTGGTTCTCGGGGCTCTCGTGTGTGGCGCGGTTTACGAAGGTACGCAACCACTGTTTTTCATTGAACGCAGCAAGAACAGCAACATCGTGCAATACGACGTGCGTGTTACGGAGGATGGCAACTTGGCTGGGGAGGCCCCGGTGCATGTCTATTGGGTCTTGGAAGACGGCGATCAGAGAGAGCTCAGTGGACTTGAAAAGAGGTGCGCCTATGGTATAGAGTCGCAAAAGAGGCTGGGGCAGAACCGATGCAAAATTGTCCTGGCCGCATTCAAAGAGCGACCGATTACCGTCAAAAAGACCGCCGATGGTTACAAAGCTTTTGTTCAAATCAATGGCACCGAGAGTATCCTCGAGAGGGTGTACGTCAAGTCGGGCGAGGGACTAGTTGGTCTGCCCATAGTCCATCACGTTGATATTTTTGGCCGAAACGGACACCCTACCCATCTGGTGACAGAACGTATCTTTCCCAATTAGGTCACTCACACACCCTGGAACCCACGACAATTCGGTTTGTTGCGCTCCACAGCCAGGTGCAAGCGTGCCCTTGTCTTGCCGGTTGTCGAGACAGAAACGGGAGAAGGTTTTCGAGAGGATCATCTGACTTATCTGAGGCAGGAGGCCACTGATCGACTCGAGATATCCCTGCAACTTTTGCATCGGCCTTCCGAAGCATCAGTGCAAACGCTCCCATCAGTTCTTGCAACTCAAAGTTGCACTGCCCTAGCCGGGGACCGGCAGAATAGTGAGGTGATCCGTGCTGCCGATGTGAAGCGTTGCGGTCAAGTGAATCAGCTTATGTTCACAGCGTATCGCCTCGTCTCGAAATAGTGTGACGGGTCACCCGTGGCCGCGGCAAATATCCCGTGGGTTGGTAACAGTGTCCCGGGCACCCAAGTGCTCTCCCATCGGCTCTCGTCCGAAGTCGAAAGCCCAGTGGCAGTTCGACACAGGTGCCGGTCGAGCAATGCGGTTTCCCAACTCACGTGTGTGTCCGGGGGTCGTCATCGTCAGTGATGGGAATGATCGGGTAGATCATCATGCTCATGTTCAGCAATACGATGATACTCTTCACCGGACGCCGTCAGAGGGTCGATATGTATGGTGGCGTTGGAAAGATAGCGCAAATGGTGAAGTAGTTGATGCCGCACCTCTTGGGCGATGTCATGCCCGCGCTGAACAGAGAGCTTTGGACTGACGGCGATATTCACCTCGGCATGGAGTCGATGCCCTAGCCATCTGACGCGCACCTCAGTGACATCCCGTACTGCGCGGGCGTGACGCACTGCATGCTTGATTTCTTCGATCACATCAGGATCTATTCCATCGAGCAGCCGAACAAAAACAGCTTTCCCAGATTGCCATACGATCCGGAAGATTAAGACGGTGATGCACAAACCAACGATAGGGTCCGCTAACGGCATGCCAAGCTAGACCCCCACCGCACCCACCAGCACGGCCAGACTAGTCAGCCCATCCACGCGGGCATGATGGCCGTCGGCAACGAGGGCAGCGCTGCCGATCTGCTTGCCAACCTTGATTCGAAATACTGCCACGGCTTCATTGCCGGCGAAACCAACCAGGGATGCGGCAATCACCGCCCAAAGATACTCTACCGTTCGGGGATGCAAGAGGCGCTCAAGGGATTCATATCCCGCGACAATGGCGCTGAATAGGATGGTGAGCACGATTGCGACACCGGCCAAATCCTCCACACGGCCGTGTCCATAGGTGAACCGCCTGGTCGGTTTGCGTCGAGCCAGGGCAAACGCAACCCACAAGGGTAGAGCAGTAAGGGCGTCGCCGAAATTGTGGACTGTGTCGGCCAAGAGCGCGACACTTCCTGAAGCCAGTACGACAAGGCTTTGAAACAGAGCCGTGAGGATGAGTCCGGCAAAGGACACCTTGACGGCCCAAATACCCCGCTCAGTCGTGAAAATGGCTGGGTCTACAGCCCCATGAACGTGGGCATGAGCGTCGTGAGAGTGGTCGTGCTCCAGCCAACTGTCACTTTTTCTTGAGATCTTCATAGAGAAACATTTTATCGTACTTTAGCAAAATGGGCGTGATTAACCAACTGGTCAAACGAATGATCGTGCGTGGTCGGCAGATTCGAAGGTCCGATGTAGCTATCTATACCCTTGGGAAGCCGGTGAAGACGTGTTAATATTTGGCGGTTACAGGAGGAGCATGAGCGCATCAATCCACAATGGTTCAGCGCTTTTTTCACACGAGATGGCATGCCCGGGTTCATTCAGTAAGAACTGTGTAAACTGATCGCTGGGCTGTCACTCTGAACGTGCTCTAACTGATTTGGCAGCGTCAGGAACAGATGGAGGTAATGATGATTCCCCTTACCAGCGATACCGAGACGAAACCTACCTACGCTATGCGACAGGCTATGGCTGCAGCAGAAGTGGGGGATGAACAAAAAGGTGAAGACCCCACAGTCAACCTGCTTCTCGACCGTGTTGCTGATTTGCTTGGAAAGGAGGCAGCACTCTTTTTTCCCACTGGTACCATGTGCAACCTGGTCTCAGTCAAGGTGCATACGCGCCCGGCTGACGCAGTATTTGCAGATCACATGGCGCACGTCATCCGAGCGGAGTCTGGAGGTGCTGCATTCTGTTCTGGAGTTCTAATCGAACCTATCACAACAGAACGGGGCATCTTCACGCCTGAGGAGGTGGATCAGGCGATAGCCAGGGTTGCGACTGCTCCATCGCCCTACTCACCGATTGCACGCCTGGTTTGTGTTGAGCAAACTCACAACTTTGGTGGCGGATCGGTATGGACGCTGGATGAGCTTCGGGCGGTGTGTTATCACGCAAGATCACGCGGGCTAGCGACACATATGGATGGTGCGCGACTCATGAATGCCTCGGTTGCTGCCGGAACGCCGGCGCAGGACTTTGCTGCTTGCGTCGATTCGGTTTGGATCGACTTTACCAAGGGTCTCGGTGCACCTTTGGGTGCGGTGCTAGCAGGAGCAAAGGAGTTCATCAGCGAGGCGCGTCGCTATAAACACATCTTTGGTGGGGCCCTCCGCCAGGCTGGTGTTGTCGCTGCTGCTTGCATATATGCACTCGATAATCACGTTGATAGACTTCAGGAGGATCATGACAACGCGAAACGTCTCGCGAGAGGTCTGAGTGAAATAGAGGGTATCCAGGTCCGCACGATCGCCCCAGAGTCAAACATACTATTTTTCGACGTGTCGGGGTTGGGACTAGATAATGGGACATTTCTCAGGCTTCTATATGAACGGGGGGTAAAAATGGGGGCGGTTGGCGGCTGCATCCGGGCAGTGACGCACATAGACGTTTCACGCAATGATGTAGAGAAAGCCATCAGCGCAGTTGCCGAGATCGCCCGGGGCACGTGCGTTGGGAAATCTGGCAGGTAGCACGTTGTTAGCGGCTATCGGCTTCTATCCTCGTCAGGATCCCTCGCAAGAGATAGCAACTGTGTCATTTTCTACAGTCCGAGTTCCTCGTTTATCAAAACGACCTTAACTCTTCCCTTGGGATTCGATTTCTCCGTGATCGTCCACGTGTTGCAGATCCGTTCAGGGCTGCTGCAATTTTCGCAGTAGGAGGTGTTAACACAAGGTGTTTTTCTGTCCAATCGCATCGCGTTGGTCGGCGCCGCGTAGTTTGTGATCCGGTACATGGCCTCGTCAACATCAGCAACGACTTTATTACGGCCCACAAGGACAACAACGTGTTTTGGACCAAAGGCGAGGGCGGCAACTCGGTTACCCGTTCCGTCAAGGTTCACGAGCTGTCCTGACTCAGTCACCGCATTGGTGCCAACGAGGAACAGATCGACCAGCAGCGCCTGTCGGCGGCGGTCCAAGAACTCTTGCGGCGACACACTCGTGTCAGCGGTGTCGATCACTTTGTAGGCCTTATTACCTCTGAAAGCATCTTGGAGTTTTGTGGCGAGCAGTGTCATGGAGCCACCCCAGGAGAGGCTCTTTGCTCCCATATGGGGAACAATCTCTTTCATTACCAGCTCTCTGGCTTCATCAGCGTTTTCCACTATGAACGCCTCGAAATTGTTCGCCTCCAGTGCTTCCTTGACTTCGTTGAGTCTGATCTCCCAGTAATGTTCCACCGGCATGTCCATGATGTACCTCCAGATGTTTGTGTGTTGTGCCCAAGGACCTCTTGCGACTCTGAACAGTGAGTCTCTTTTTGCCAGAGAAACATAGAAGAAGTAGCCTGCGATGTCAAGGTGAGACGCGTTCGCTGCGGACGGGATCTTGCATGTTACCCCATTCCGTGGATAGTCTCTGGAAGCTGGTCGTGCTCTGTCGTTCGTTGTAACTGGCGGCCTCGATGCCGCGCAAAATCAATGATGCTTCCGATGCGCCTGCCGCTGAGATTTTTCTGGTGGCAGGCAACCGAAACATGACCACAGCGACCAGGGGATCTTCTCCTGGGGCCACTTCTCCCTTGATTGCCTCAATGAGGTCAAACAGTGGAAGTGGGGTCTGGAGGTCGGGTCACGTCTTGTTTTTTGATATTTCAGCTGGAAGTGGGGTCATGGAAATGGGGTCACCAAAGGGTTACCGCAAACGGTGACCCTGGATTTCGCGAGTGGGGGATAGTTGAAAGGGGTCTAAGGGTTCACATCTGGACAAAAAACCCGTCCGCATAAACAAAAAGCCGGCCAAAGAAGATTACAGCCGGCCTTGGTGATTCTTCATCACAGAAGCAGGATCAAAATGCTCGGGTCACTGCTCTTTCGATCTCCTGGAATAGTGTGCTGCTACCCAAACAACACCAATGGCAATGAGCAACAAAGGCCAGAGCTTGACGCCCGGTAAAAGGGAATGCAAAAGAAAAACCACTCCGACTACGATTAGTATGAGACCTCCCATCGGTCCACCGCCTCTCCTATCACGTCTAGCCATGACAAACCTCCTGGGAAACGAACTACATGACAAGCCAATAGAATACAGAACCTTTGCCCCTGGGAGAAAGCATACCAACGAAGGAGCTAGTGCGTCAACTATACGCCTCGCCGGTATGTAGTGCTGCTCTGGTTCCCACGGCGCCATGGGGCTTACCTCTTATTGGCAATCACGATCATGCGATTCGTCGTTAGCCCGTAGTCACCTCTTTTCCCATGGGAGACGAAATCTTTTTGGATCGTGACGGAAGTGAAACCGACTACGTTCAACATCTTTGTGATTTTCTCGGGGCTATAGAGGCGGGTGCAATACGTCGCATCCCGGATCATACCTTTTTTCTTGGAGATAGCCATCTCTCGGCCGTAAATGACATCTTCATCAAGTCTTCTCTGACGGCAGACCACGATCTCTTCATTTGCTTCATGCCAGGACTGGGGTGTGAAGTGCTTCAAAACATATTCCCTGTCGGGAAGATCTAATAAGAGCGACCCCTCCGGTATCAGGATTCGGTACGCCTCGTGAAGGATCTTCTCGTTTTCGCCCTCATCAAGAAAATAGCCGAAAGAACTGGCCATGACGATGATGACTTTGAATGTTCCGCTGGGCAGGCCCGTATCCCTGGCGTCCCTCCGCAGGAACTCGGTGTTAAGACCTTCTTTCCTGGCCCTTTTTTCCCCCAGATCGATAAGGGCTTTGGCGTAGTCCAGAACGGTGACATCATGAAATCCGCGGCGGGAAAGTTCTAAGGAGTGTCTGCCGTTTCCACCGCAGAGATCGAGGATAGACCAGGACTTCTCTAACTTCAGAGCACGCTGGAGAAAATCTACCTCCCGACACGTCAGCTCCTCGTCGCATACCGAGCGAGCATCAGTGATCAGATATGTCTCATCGAAGAGCTTCTTCCACCACTCAGGATCAGGCTTTGGCACTTCCTATTCCTCACTCATCAGATCCGCACCGAAGCTGAACAGACCGTCGGAGACCATCAGACCTGGGCTCCCCCGCCACGGTTGCTGGAGGGCTAATTTTTTCTCTGCTTCTGCGACCCGCACCACGTCATCTAGTTGTCCTGCGCGCCAAAGTTCCTCCAGTTTGACCGCGTCTTGCCAAAGATTACGAGCATACTGCTTCAGGTCAGCGATGTGATCCATCGTTAAGAGTCGGGGCCTGAGCGCGACCATGATCGGGCCCAAGAGATATGTGAAACCCATTTCAACAGCCCTTTGGTTGACTTCATTCTGGATCTGTGTGTAAGCCTTATAGCCCAGTTTGAACAAAGCCTGATTGATCTTCTCCACCGCTGTCCGGGGGGCCATGTCGCTTCTTAGAATAGCAATGGGTTGGATCCCTCCGCCCGAACCGACGTTGGTGGGAATACCGCCAAAGCGAGCCAAAAATCCCTGAAGCCCTTCGTCTGTGATGAAACACCGGAAGTCAGTCTGCCATTCCCGGAGAAACAAGCATCGTTCTTCTAGAAGGGGTGAAGCAATGTGCTCAGACCAGAGTCCTAAGGGAACGAGTTGCTGGAGCACGTAATCGCCTGCATCTAGAGCCGTCTGGATATGCTTTTTGGGAGTTTCTCTCGTGTATCCCACGAATACTCCCTGCCCTGAATATCCGGATGCCGGTTTGAGCACTAGGTCGTTCCAATGTTCTTCGGTCCACACGACCAGGTCATCGATGGGTTCTCCCTCAGGACCAGTCGTGCTGCGCGAATAGAACTGCCGGGTCCAGGGAGTATGTCGCGTTGTTTCCCAACTCAACTGGTCGCGGTACGGTCCAGTGATTGACTCAAACAGCCCTTTGGCACCCAGAGGTTCCATCCCCCGGGGGTTGACCAGAATGCCCTGTCTGATAGCCTCTTTGATAGGTGTGACATCCTCGTTTTGGGCGATGCTTGCTAGCTTGTTCACGTTGAAATCCATGAAAATGGCAGTGGCTTCCTCTTCCTTGCAATGTACCCTTCCCCTTTTTAGTGAGAGGTGGCTCGGTCCAGCCAGAGAGGCCTTCACGCCATCGAGGGTGTTCAGGTAATCTACGAAGTTTTTGTTTTCCAACACTACGTCCAGGGTCTCCGTTTCTGCCAAGAGCACGGCATGCACGGGATTTCTCCCGTGGCGATTCTCGTGCGCACGCAATATCATGCGGGCAAATCCCGGTACAGCATTGATCTGGGGGTGTTCCAAATCGATGTCAACCCCCACTTCAACACTTTCCGAAATCAAGCCCCATGCCATTTTGCCCAAAAACTGCGCGATCCGCTGATATTCCCAGCCACCGGGGCTGCCCATGTTCCACTCGCTGTGATAACCTTTGACCGTTTCCATCTATTTTCGTTCTTCGAACAAGTAGCCGCTGGTGTCTACTTCATGCCTCCCTGAGATGGGCACCGAAGCTAAAGAGACCGTCCGAGGCGATCAGGGCTGGTGAACCTCCCCAGGGCTGCATCCGGGCGATCTCGGCCTCGCCTTCGCTCAAAGGAACTACGTGGTCCAACTTGTTCGCCTGCCACATGCTCTCAAGTATGACCAGGTCCTTCCAGAGGTTAGCGGCATACCTCTGCAAAAAGGTTAGGTGGTTCCTTGTCACAATGCGCGGTCGTAAGGTGGTGGGCGTCGGTCCCCGCAGATAGGTGTGCCCCAGCTCCAGCCCCATTTTATCAACCTCGTTCTGGATCTCCAACACGGTGGAATACCCCAATTCAATGATCGCTTCATTGATTCGGCACACCGCTTCTCTTACCGGGATTTCCGTGTTCAGGATGGCCACGCTATGATTACCACCTCCCGCACCAACGTTGGTAGGTATACCCCCGAAACGTGCCACAAATCCGATCAGTCCGGTGTCGTCAATCAAGCACCGAAAGTCTGTCTGCCACTGCTTTAGCAGCATCTCCTCACCTGTCAGGTCCAGCCATGGATACTCCTCCGCCCAAAGCCCTTTCGGTATGAAAGACTGGACAATATAAGGTTCCCCCTCCAAGGCCTTTTGAATATCCTCATCGCTGAATTCTCGCTCAGGTCCCACAAATATGCCCTTGCCAGAATAGCCGTAGACGGGTTTGAGTACAACGTTCTTCCAATGATCACGCACCCATTCAACCAGATCGGGGATCACGTCCCCATCCGGCCCGGTGGTCCTTCGACGGTGGAACAGGCGGGTCCAGGGGGTATGCCTCACGGTAGAAGCGGACAGAAAGGGGCTTAGCTCTCCTCGCACAACCTCAAAGATCCCCTTTCCGCCAACTGGCTCCATACCTCTGGGGTTGACCACAATTCTCTGCCTGATCCCGTCCATCAGGGGTTTGATATCATGCCGTTTTCCTATTTTGAGAAGAACGTCATTGTTAATATCTAGAAAAACGACCGTCACCTTCTGCCCCCTGTAAGTGACGAGGTCTCCCTTCGTTTCCACCTCCTCAGGAGATGTCAGCGCGGCCTTTACTCCTTCTATCCTGTTCAGACGGGCCACCAAATTGATGTTCTCCGTCACCTTGTCCAGAGTCTCCTTCTCGGCCACAACGAGGACGAATGGTTTTTCGCCTGGGAACTCAGTTCGGTGGACTCGCAGCAGCATATCTATGAAGCGTGGAACTGGGTTCAACAGAGGATGGTCAAAGTTCAACTCAATCTCTACTCCTGAGATTTGTTTCACTCTCTTCCAACAAAGCTCTCCCCGCTGCTGGGCCATCGTTTGATATTCCCAACCACCGGGACACCCCAGATTCCATTCTGCGTGATATCCTAGGATGTCCGTCTCGTCCTCATTCTTTTTCCCGACCTGCTGCATTGGCCTCCAATCTTTTCTCTACAAGATGAAACGGCAGCTGTCCTCCACCAAGGAGCATATCGTGGAAGATTTTCAGTGCCAACTGGGAAGAAAATCGTTTGCGCAGCCTGAGAATCTCATACATCCCCATGGAATAGCATAATTGATAGCCTGGCGTGAGGGCAAAACGGCGAATCTGACTTTGAGCCCTTTTTGCGGAAAAACCAATCCTTTCAATCTTTTCAGCTCCTTGGGCTAGGGTGATACGTTCAGTCTGGAGTTCTACATCCAGTATGGCTCGCAGATTACGCCAGAGTTGACGTTTCAGCCCAATGAGTTGAACTCGTGGATCCTCAATGTATCCCAACTCGTCCAGTAGCTGCTCAGCGTAACAGGACCATCCCTCATAAAAGAGAGGTGATTCTATCTGGCGGCGGATGGGGTTACTCTGGTTGATTCGGAGATGATCCAGTATGTGGTGACCAGGATAAGTCTCATGGGCGCAAAGGTAGGGACAGTGCTTGGAGATGACTTCCAAGTCCTCTTTGCCGGGGGTAATGTAAAATAAGCCATGGCTGTTCGTACCGCCGGATAACGGGGCTCGATATGACGCGGTGGCCCTTAGGGATCTTAGGTAAGATGGGGTTTTGAGAACAATGACCTTTTCTTCCGGCGGAATGGTAACAACACGTTGTGAGTAAAAGAATCGGCGAAGGTGCTCGACTTCTCTCTGATACAATCTCATGAGTCCTTCAGAGGATGTTGCGGATGGTGCTTGTTCGCGTATAAGACGACCCCAGGTCTTACGAGGATCTATTCTGCGGGCCAGCTCACGGAGTTTACCCTGAGTCTTCTGATACATGTGTTGGGCAATCTCTAAGATTTCCTCTGGGGATCGATGATAACGCAGACTGACAGCGGAAATCTCCTGAAGGCCGTCTCCTCCAACGGCAAACGATGGCGTGGAAGGTAGCTCACATAGCTCTTTCTTGTATTGCTGCAAGGCCTGGAGCGCCTCTTCATTCTTGGACAGGAGCTCTTTATCGCTTCCAAACTGTTGCACAAAGAAAGAGCGGAGATCATGCTTGTAAAAACCGATTGCATCCTGGACCATGCTAACGGCAACCTCAAGGGCAAGCTCAGAGGGGCAGTAGAGGGTTCTGCTCGCCACACCGAGAAAGGAAGGAATTTGGCCGAGAACGAGACAGAGATCAGATTTGGACTCGTCCGGCGAACTGTCTCGTCGTGAAATGACGTGATCCGTTGCAAAGAGGGGGATCTTAACGTAGAGGGTGGGGTCATTGCGCCAGACCTGCGCGTCATCAAATTGCCTGACGAAGCTTTCCATACTCTGTTTGAGGAGGAAGCGATCTGTCTCTTCATCTAGGTCTTCTCGTCCGTGTGCCGGAATATCCCTGAACAGGTTTTGGACATATCGAATATGGTCTTGGATTTTCTCAGGGTTGAGATCATCTAAACTGCTCAAATGTTGGGTGGCGACTTCGGAGCGAGGAAGGAAATAGAAATCATCGCTAGCGCACTGCTGGGGGAGATGCGTTCCAAGATACTCGAAGTAGTCACTGGCTACTGAGTGGAGAGGCCGCTGTTTTTTGTTATTGGCATTTGTCACGGGAGAATCATATCTCTGATATCGTAGTCTCCGCCGTGTCTGAGAAGTTCTTTACACCTAATAACACGAGAGTTTTGTTTCTGGATATCGCGATTATAGGAGTGGCGGGCTTCTGTGTCAATTTGGGAGACTATTTCTCGTTTTGAGGGTAGCGGGGGTAGGTACTTGTCGCGTCATCTGTGTCGTATAACTGCCGTTCTTTTTTTGAGCTACGGGCAGTAGCAGGGCGGTGGTGGAGACATGTGCCAATGGTAGGAATAGCCGTGCCGAGGAGGAAGAGCACACGGCAGAGAGCACGGTTGCGGATTCTGCAACCATACGGACGCCAGTGTTGCCTTTGCAAACTCGAATCGGCCTGCAGGGGACGGGAACGCGGGAACCCCCAGACTTCCGGATGATGTACGCAGGACATGTGAAAGAGCGGGAGAAGGGTACCCTATAGACGCCACTCGCAGACGATTTACATGATTTGACTCAAATCATCCGGACCGTCTTATTTCGGCAACAATCTGTTCTAGCGCTGCCGTTGCTTCCTCCTCCTGATCGAAGGGTCCAGCCAGCACGTGATTTCTGGCCCCGTCTCCGGCCAAACCTACGACGTAGAACCCCTCTCTTTCCCGGAGCTTGCTAACCTGCATCACCTCCAGAAGTTCCACGTTGACGTAGGAACCTCTTGGAGTTCTCAACCACTTCATCGCGTACCTCCTCGCCGGCTTTTCTTACTATGAAATAAACTCGCAGGAAAGGCAAGGGGCAAAGATAGTTCTTGATCTCAGAGGCCCCGCTTTTTACTCTGCCATGCCCTGTAGCTTCCGGCGGGCACAAACACATGTGACCCCGGGGTCGGTTCCCAGCCTTTGGAGGATTCACCAGTACTTCATAGCCTCCTCGAAGATCTTCGCCAGTTCCTCAGGTCCAGCTGGTCGCGGAGAAAGCTTGGTTACCCGATGCTGGGGCAGGGTGCCCTGTACGAGTTGAGGGATATCATCCGGACTGTAACCAATTGCACCGAGTCCGTTGGGAATGTTGAGGCGTTTCATGAAGCCGATAACCAGCTCTGCGATAACCCGGCCCGCATCTTCGAGCTTGGTGCGGGAGATGTCAGACCCGAGGGCTTCGGCGGCTTGCAGGTGTCTCTCAGGACAGGCGGGGGCGGTGAAGCGAAGAGCAGCCGGAGCGTTAAGGACAACCGCCATGCCGTGTGGCACCAAGGGATGGTCGACTTGATAGCCCTCCGGTCGGTAGTCCCGGACCATGCCCGACACCGGATACGACATGCCATGGGGGAGGGTAACCCCGGCATTTCCAAAGCCGACCCCTGCGTATGAGGCGGCGAGAAGCATCATGCCACGGGCCTCATCGTCGGCCGGGTCTTCCACGGCCCGGATGAAGTATTGAGCAATCATGCGCAAAGCCTGAAGGGACCAAATGTCGCTGATGGGATTAGATCCTTGATAGGCAGGACGAAGGATCGGCCGTTCTGGTTTAGGGCGCTTGTTGAATGGCATGGCCGTGTATGACTCGATGGCGTGCGTAAGCACGTCAAGTCCGGTAGATGCAGCCACCATCGGCGGCAGGGTACGGGTGTTCTCCGGGTCGATGATACCTAAGGTGGGTTTCAGACGCCTGTGAGCAATTCCCGTCTTAGCATGCATCTCCTCAAAGTCGAAGATGGCCACACCGGTTGTTTCACTGCCTGTTCCTGCCGTGGTGGGGATAGCAAAAAGCGGTTTGAGCGGTCCGGGCACCGGCAGGCCTTTGCCGATAGGGGGATTCACGTAATCTAAGAAATTCTCGGGTGGATAAGTGGAATACAAATTCGCCACCTTGGCAGTGTCCATGGTTGAGCCACCCCCCACCGCGACAAACCCATCGCAAGGCTGCCTTTTTGCGAAATCGATGGCCTCCTTAAATGAGGTATCCGTAGGTTCAACGCGGACGTTGTCAAAGAGCGAATACTCGATAGACTCATGGGAGAGCGACTTCAACACTGTGGTCACGGGTGGCAGCTTGCTCAACGCCGGATCGGTCAAAACCATGACCCGTTTAACCCCCAGGTCTGTGAGGTCCATGCCCACCTCTCGAGTCGAGCCTTGTCCGAAGCGAATGTTCGATGCTGTCAGTTCAAATGCATAGTCGCACTCCATCACCGACTCCTTGGACGAAAATATTGCTTCACCCTGATACACGCTTCCCGTCACTACTCATCACGATGACGCCCTCCCGCCACTGCCCCTGTCATTGATATTGAATACTTTTCTTCTTAGCGGTTGACTTAAGATTAAAGAAACAGAATCAGAGAAAGTCAAGGGAAAGTTGCAATCCTGGTGCCGTTGACACAGTGAACACTGAGAAAGGAACGCCAGGGGATGTTCTCGTGATGCAATCTGCACACGTTGCGTGAACGCTATTCTCTGACACTGCGGATGTACTGGGGGTATTGAGCTTTTTCTAACGCACTACACTGAATATTTGCTTTGAGCAACTGCTTCTTTGTTGCCGCAACGGAGATGGGACACGGGTGTTTGTTGACTGTAGTCGGGTTTTTCAGTTTAATATCAAAGAAGGGATGATGTCGTGAACGAATGTGCCCGCATTAAGAACAGAGGGTAGGGTGCAAAGACGAGTTTGGATCTCCACATGGCTGTTAGTACTTATCCTGCTCTTAACCGCTGGAGCCATTTTCTTTCTGGTCAAGACCGATCACGAGAGTAAAGCACGAGTGGAGGAGCCGATTCGCCGGGTCGCCGTAGAGGCACGTAAAGTCGTGCTCCGGCCGTACACCCAATGGGTGGAGGCTTATTCTACCGTTACCCCCTTTCGTAAAGGCACCGTGAGTGCTGAAGTAACGGGTACTATCGTCAGGCTTACCCCGAACACGGAGCCAGGAATGCCTGTCAAGCAAGGTGAGGAGCTGGCGAAGATCGAAGATACACGCTATCACCTCGCCCTCCAAAAGGCGAGGGCAAACGTCAAAAAACTTCAGGCTCTCCTGAAAATTGAAGAGAATGAGAACGAGAGAAGAACTGCCATCTATAGAATCGCCAAACAGAGATTGGCACTAACCGAGGCTGATTATGAGCGCAATAGAGAGCTTTTTCAGAAGGAGATTGTGCCCAAGAAGACGCTTGAGACGGCCGAAAACCAGTTGGAGCTGCGGCGATCAGAATTCGAGACTGCCCGCACTGAGCTTCGGAGCCGCCAGGCGCGCATTCAAACAGTACAGGCTGAATTGGACGCTGCCAGGGCTGAAGTTGATCGACTCGAGGAGGATCTGAAAGACACGGTTGTCCGTGCTGCTTTCAACGGAGTTATTGGGGAGCGCTTTGTGGAAATAGGGGACCAGGTGGGGCCGGGCGAGAAACTCTTCACAGTGCTCGAAATTTCCTCGGTTAAAGTCCTGGCCCGCATTCCATCTGATCACATCGTTCAAATCCAGACCGGGATGCTTGCGGAGGTCACCGCCAGGACGTACCCAAAGGAGGTTTTCAACGGTACGGTTATCCATATATATCCTGAGGCGGACCCAAAGAACAGAACATTCGGCGTGGAGGTCAAAGTCAC
>SMTZ1_10002276_pt1 | contig 19380 bp, 16 predicted proteins | sample DeeMarSWOR136_30_FD_25667 | JGI IMG/M metagenome (IMG submission 25667)
TCCAGGGTCCTTCAGAGGGGTGACGGTCACCGAGACGAGGATCTCATCGTCGGCACCCACCATTCTTACACGAACATTCGATATCGATCCCCCCTTTTCCAGAGTTTTCGGCAAAGGAAGGAGTCTTTTGCAGAACTCTGTGTCAAATATTTCCTGGCAGTTGCGTCCGACCACCTCTTCCGCACGATACCCCGTAATCCTCTCCGCTCCCCTGGAGAAACTGACGATCCGGAGGTCATCGCCGAGTGCGATCACGCCATCTGAGAACTGTTCCCAAAGCCCTTCAAGATGCCTATCGAGTCTCTCCACTTTTTCTACTCACCAACAGAATCACCTTTTCGACACCATCTCGTTGTATGATAGTGCCTCTCTTTTCAAAAGTCAACACGCAAAAAGGGGACGGTTCTATTTTCTCAAAAGGATGATCTGTGGCAAGCTCCGGCCTCCTCTTATCCGATTATGCCAAGGGCGGCGTTTCTTCACTCTTTGTGTCAGTACCGACGTCTGTAACACCGTTGCCTACAGCAGAACAGTTGGCTAACAGTCCAATTGTCTGAAGCGCTCACTCATCTGCTTGACAAATCCGAGCCAGATGCTATACCTTCAGGTAAAAACGGAGGTAAGTATGGCTAAAAAAGTGGGCATCAACGGATTCGGCAGGATTGGTCGACTCTTCCTCAGAGCTGCATACAGAGATCGAGAATTCGATATTACAGCGGTGAATGATATCACGGATGCGAAGACACTCGCTCATCTCCTCAAGTACGATTCCGTCCATGGCATCTTTGATGCATCCGTAGAACCTGGAGATGACTCCATCCGCGTTGATGGTAAGGAGATCAAAGTTCTAAGTGTGAAAGATCCATCTGCCCTTCCGTGGAAGGATCTGGGTGTGGAATTCGTCGTCGAGTCCACGGGCATGTTCAGGAGTAGAGACAAAGCAGCTCTTCATCTTTCTGCAGGAGCAAAGAAAGTACTCATTACAGCTCCGGGGAAGGGCGAGCCACCGGATGCGACAATTGTGATGGGAATCAACGAGGCTAACTACGAGCCTCGAAACCACCATGTTGTTTCAAATGCTTCCTGTACCACGAACTGCTTTGCACCAATCGTCAAAGTCCTCCATGACAGGTTCAGAATAGCCAGGGGATTTATGACGACTGTTCACTCCTACACAAATGACCAGAGACTGCTCGATCTTCCCCACAAAGATTTGCGCAGGGCGAGGGCCGCAGCTCTGTCTATGATTCCAACCTCCACTGGAGCGGCAAAAGCCGTAGGTGTAGTCTTGCCTGAGTTGAAGGGCAAGCTCGATGCGATAGCCATCAGAGTCCCGACCCCAAACGCTTCGCTGATCGACCTGGTATGTGCAGTTGAACGGGCCACCACTGTCCAAGAGGTCAATTCTGCATTCAAGGAGGCTTCAGAAGGACTCATGAAGAAGTACATCCAGTACACGGAAGATCCCGTCGTCTCTGTAGACATCATTGGAAATAGGTATTCAGCGATATTCGACTCTTCGTTAACCAATGTCATCGGCGGCAATCTAGTGAAGACCTTGGCCTGGTATGATAATGAATGGGGCTACACATGTAGGACAGTTGATTTGATGAAATATATGGCTGCCCGGACGTGAGGAGGGGAGAGATGAAGAAGCTTTCAGTCAGGGACCTCGATATCGCCAACAAGAAAGTCTTGGTGCGGGTCGATTTCAATGTGCCGCTCGATCAGACCCTCAAAATAACCGATGATACAAGAATCAGAGCAGCCATTCCCACGATTCAATACATCCTTGAGAATGGAGGAATCCCGGTACTCATGTCCCATCTGGGGAGACCTAAGGGTGAAAGGGTAGATAGTATGAGCCTCAGGCCCGTCGCTTCTCACCTGGAGCACCTGATTTCAAGGAAAGTGAAATTTGTACGAGACTGTGTGGGGCCTGAGGTGGAGCGAACCGCTGCTGATCTCAAGAAGGGGGAACTTCTTCTTCTTGAGAATCTGAGATTCTATCCGGAGGAGAGATCGAATTCGCCAGGGTTCGCCGAGAACCTCGCCAGGTTGGCAGATCTATATGTCAATGACGCTTTCGGTACAGCGCACAGAGCCCATGCTTCTGTTGCAGCAATAGCGGCGTTCTTCGAGAAGAGAGCAGCCGGTTTCCTTATGGAAAAGGAGATCGAGTACCTGGTGGGCGCCCTGGAAAACCCATCTTCTCCTTTCATCACTATCCTTGGAGGAGCCAAGATCTCCGACAAGATTGGAGTGATTCAGAATCTACTCAAGAAGGTGGACAAGATACTTATAGGCGGAGGAATGGCCTTCACATTTCTGCGGTCTCAGGAATTGGAGATTGGAGAATCACTCGTGGAGGACGATAAGCTGGAGCTTGCAAAGGAAATCATCGAAAGTGCAGCAGAGAAGAAGGTGGAACTACTCCTACCGACGGATTGTCAGGTCGCCAGTGAATGGTCACCCGATGCTCAATTCAAAGCAGTCGCCGTCTCAGATATTCCAGAAGGCTGGAGAGGGATGGACATCGGTCCAGAGACCATCGAGAAATTCACCGAAGCTCTGAATGGAGCGGAAACGATCGTCTGGAATGGGCCAATGGGTGTATTTGAGTTCCCCCACTTCGAGGAAGGAACCCGCAGGCTTGCTGTTAGCGTCGCTTTAAGTGCGGAAAAAGGCGCTACGACCATCATAGGCGGAGGAGACACGGTAGCAGCTGTCCGAAAGGCTGGGGTGGCAGACAAGATGTCTCACATCTCAACCGGCGGCGGAGCTTCGCTTGAACTACTTGAAGGCAAAGAACTTCCGGGTATAGAGGCGTTAAGCGAGGTATAGAATGAGAAAACCATTGATTGCAGGCAATTGGAAGATGAACAAAACTGTGGGTGAAGCGATTTCTCTTGCGAGAGAGATCCGTGATGGGCTCGCTGAGATTGACTCAGCAGAAGTGATCCTTTGCCCCCCCTTTACCGCACTTGGTTCCGTGGCTCAAGTCATCCGCAATTCGGACATTTCCCTTGGGGCACAGAACATGTATTGGGAGGTGGAAGGAGCCTATACTGGCGAGATTTCGCCCAAATTCCTCGTAGACGTCGGATGCGATTGGGTGATCGTAGGTCATTCAGAAAGGCGAAAGTATTTTGGCGAGACAGATCACAACGTGAACAACAAAGTGAAGGTTGCACTGAGCCTTGGGCTGAAACCTATAGTCTGTGTCGGGGAAACGTTGGATGAGAGAGAGGCAGGAATCACCGAGAAGGTGGTCGAGTCGCAGGTAAGAGGAGCAGTGGACGGGTTACATCCGCAACAGTGCAGAATGTTGACCGTCGCCTATGAACCTGTATGGGCAATTGGAACGGGGAAAACAGCTTCTCCCAACGTAGCCAATGAGGCCCACAGTTACATAAGAGGTCTACTACAGGAACTCTTTGACAAATCCGCGTCGTCCGTGACGAGGATTCTCTACGGTGGCAGCGTAACCCCGGAAAACGCTCGTGAACTCCTCAGCATGTCAGAAATAGATGGTGCACTCGTAGGCGGAGCAAGCCTCAGAGCTGACTCATTTGTGGATATCGTGAAGTGCACCGGCAGACAGTAGGACAGAGTTCTCTCAGGAGGAGGACAGAGATGTCCTCTTTCCGTGGCTCACTCGGCACGAAGTCGTCTCTGACAGGAGCCGAAATGGTGTGAAGTATTGTATGTCTCTTCTCTCCGAGATTCGGAAATCGCTCGAGCTCCCATGTTCAGGACGGGCGGTTCTCGTTCAATGGTATGCACGTGACAAAGGCCTTTTCCTGTTCTTGTCACTTTGGTGTGTATCTCATTCAGCATCCAGTTGTAGAGGGAGGTGATATGCATGGATAGAATGGTTGCCTTCTGTGGGATAGTCTGTACAAAATGTCCCGCCTATATTGCAACACAGAGAGACGACGACAGAGAAAGAAGAAAGGTCGCCGAACAATGGTCCAAGACGTTCAACGCAGACATCACTCCTGAGTCGATTAACTGTGATGGCTGTCTATCCTCAGACGGAACGATCTTCAATTACTGTGCTGTCTGTGAGATACGAACGTGCGGAATGGATAAAGATGTTGAGAATTGCGCTCACTGCGAAGAGTACGCGTGTGAAAAGCTGAGTAAGTGGTTCAAAGAGGTCCCGCAAGCAAAGAGGACACTGGACGGAATAAGAAAAGACCTTACGAAATAGGGTACCGAACGGGTGCACCAGTCTGTGTGCTCGGAGCGTTGCCGCACAATTCGAGGAGCGAAGATGAGAGAAAAGAAGGTTCAATTCAGTAGGAGGTGGAAGTCCTGAAAGAAACCGGGAAGGGCTGGCAGGAGTTTTGGGCTGAATTCTTCAGAATAAAGCACAGGCAAAGCATCGAAGGTATTCGGGACTTTGACACGGCCCTTGTCTCACATATCATTGAGACTGCCAATTTTACCGAGGGCAACAGAATACTCGACCTTGCATGTGGGGCAGGAGATCAGGCACTGGAACTTGCCCGGAGAGGAATGAAAGTGGTGGGAGTAGAAATAGCCCACGCCTTGGTTGACTACGGTAACGAAATCGGACGAAAGGCGAACCTTGAAGTGAAACTCATACAGGGAGATATGAGAGAAGAACGATTCAGCGAAGAGTTCGACGGTTGTGTAGTACTTGATGCTTTCGGATTCTTCGATGATGAAGGAAACACCGCAGTACTGAAAGTCATCGAGTCTGCACTCAAGGGTGATGGACGATTCTACATCTACGGACCGAATCCACTGAAGAGAAGAAGGGAAAAGTGGAAGGGTTGGGCGAAAGTGGAAGGTGGTTATCTGCTTATGGAGTCCGACTACGATCCGATGTCAGATTTAACAACTGACCGGTTCTCCTACGTCACCAGCGGCGGTGAACTGATTAAATTCTTGCCCAAGCCAGAGGATGACGGTTTTTCCGTCCACACCAGATTCTATACCCTTTCGCAGATGATCGGCCTGGTGAGGAGGGCGGATCTTCAATTTGACTCCGCGTATGGTTCCACTCGACTTCCGCCTGAGGAATACACGGTAACCTCCGAACATCTGGTCGTTGTGGGAAGGAAGCCCAACTGAAGCACAGGTACCCGCAATTTACCATTCTCTTTTTGGCATTCGCCTCTCCACATTTGACATTTCAGCAGATTGGGTCTACAATAGTCTGAGCTCTTTCATGACTATTGACGAGAACTCTTACCGACTGGTCATCTTCTCCGTAGCCTTTCTTTTTATTTCGTCTTCTGCCGGGATTGCTAAAACAAGTTCGAGGGCGGATTCCCTTCTCCTCATAGACCCATTTGCTGCATATCAATTGTACACGGAGTGCGCCCCTTCAAATCATTCCAGAATCGCTGAGAGTCTCCTTGCACTGGGAGAAATCGAAAAGGCCATCCCGCATCTCGAGTCTGCGGCCAACTGGTTCGGACTGGGAAGGGCATACTTCTTGAAGGGCAAGCGAGAGACTGCGTACAAGATATTTTCTCATCTGGAATCAGCAGAAGCACAACTTCTGGCTGGTGTGTGCGTGGAAGAGACCAACCCACAACTCGCCCTAACCCATTTTATCAAAGCACGAGAGAGCCTTTCTGTAATCGACTCTTACATAGCGTTGAAGATCACAGGCGTACTTATCGAACTCGGAAGAGCCCGAGAAGCACTCCCCACGCTTGCAGACGCGATTGAGCAACATCCGGAGTTAAAGGAACGGGAAGAGGTGATGCAGACACTGTCGAAGATCTACTTGACGATGGGGTATCCAATGCTTGCCAGAAATCAGCTTATGAATCTTCTCTCTCGAGATCATCCAAGACACGGATACTCCATAGCCTTGCTCGAGGAGGAGATGGGCTGGATGCCAGAGGAGACCTTCCGGGAAATACTCTGGGAGTACCCGAAGACGGTGTGGGCGGCTCAGAGCTTCAACCATCTTATTCAAACAGGCCGTTTGGACGTTCACGACTACCTTTATGCAGGAATCGCCTACTCAAGTTTGAAAGAGTATGACAGGGCAGCGCAGTATCTGAACATATATCTCCAACATTCGCCTGAGGACGAGAGAGCAAACTTCGAGCTAGGCGTGGTATACTACAGACTGGCAAGATATGACGACGCATACGAATTGCTCTCTCGCACAACCGGAGAATTTGAGGAGGACGCAATCTTCTACTGTGCACGATGCGAAGAACGGCTCGGTGCGACCGATGAAGCTCTCGTCGAATACGGGAAGATTCCTCGTACAAGTCCCAGCTTCCCGCAAGCACGCTACTATGCTGGCCGACTTCACGAGGAGAACCGAAGATTTGATGAGGCAATAAAGACGTATCGCACTGTCGACAGGAGTTTTTCGAGCAGTCCATTCGCAGACGCGGCGCGTTTTCGAATAGGGTTCCTTCTCAACTTGCTTGGAAAGCCAAGAGAAGCTGCGCAAGAGCTCAGAGTTTTCACCCAGCGATATCCAGAATCTTCACTCTTTGAAGCAGCTCTCTACTGGACCGCGAAATCTACAGATGACAAAGAGGAGCGATACCGTGCAATTGCGAAGCTGCGTGAAATCAACCCCCTCGGCTATTACACGAAACTCGCCTCTGACCACTTCAATGTGGACATGCCGCAACCCAATGAGTATGAAAGTGCTTTCCTTCCTGATTCAGCATACGAGTCATCGGTGAGAACGGGGCTTCTCTTCCTGAGACTAGGCCTTTTGCCAGAGGCAAAACGAGAGCTATCCCAAGCAGAACCTGAACAGAGTCACCATCTCTCCCTCATCTATCATCGCTATGCCGTTACTCCCGATGCAATACGCTACGCATACCGGGCAGCACAAGATCTGCTCAAAATCCTCTACCCCAGAACGTATATTTTCACTCTTCAAGACGTGACTCAAGATCCTCTCCTTATGCTCGCGCTGATAAGAGAGGAGAGCAGGTTCGACTCATTCGCCATATCACGGTCAGGCGCGATCGGACTGGCTCAGATAATGCCCGCCACGGGAGCGATGATTGCGGAGGAACTCGGTTATCAAGATTTTCACACCGAGAACCTGTTCGATGTAGAAACCAATCTGAGATTCGGCTCATTCTATCTGGAGAAGATGATTGCAAGATTTGGGGACCTGGAGTATGCTCTCGCAGCCTACAATGCCGGTCCGCACCGGGTGGCAGAATGGCTTTCCCGATTGTACCACAATTCTTTGGACGAGTTTGTGGAGAATATTCCATTTTCAGAGACGAGGAAGTATGTAAAGAGAGTAATAGCAAGTTATTGGAGTTACTGCAGGATATACAGACCATCTTCTGGCACGCCCCCAGAGTGAAACCTGAAATGAAAAAGCGATGACCTCCAAAAGATGCCCATTCATAAGTTATACATCGACTTCATAGGATTTCTGGACCAGATTGAAAGGGGTGTCCCCCGCTGGGATGCCTACTACCGTGGCTATCTCGCCCCTAACTCTGTTTTCCTTTCGACATACTGGAGAGAAGCAGGGATATCACTCGCGCAAATCCGCGAAAGAGTTGAGAGGGTGAGAAAATCCGACTACTCAATTCTGCGTGCGCTCCTCGAAGGAGCACACCTGGAGAATCTCGTAGAAGACACGATTCAGAGATGCAGGAAGGCTCTTCAAGCTGCTTCCCCTGACATCTATCTCTTCGTAGGATTCTTCTCTTCGGACGGCTTCGTCATCGAACTACTGGACAGGCCGGTGATCGGCATAGGGCTTGAGAGATTCAGGGATTTCGGCAATCTCCGCCTGATCCTCGCCCACGAGTATTGCCACTACTATCTCAGGCTGAGACGGGTGACGTCAGCCATTACTCACGGCACATCGATCTTCTCTGAGGGAGCATCGTCACTCTTTTCTCAAGAGGTCTACCCAGACGAGCCATTGCACAGGCATCTCTTCTTTACCAGATCAAGGTTGAACTCGTGCATCCAGACAGAGTCCCACACTTTCCGCCTTCTCAAAGGGAAGTCTCCTCCCGAGATTTCCTTGCTTCTCCGAGCAGGAGACGAGAGTTCGTGTGTGCCCCCACGAGTCGGCAACTACATTTCTCACATACTAGTTCAGGATTTCGTCAAGACCTGCGGAGTCAAAGACCTTTCAGAGTTACTGAACCAAGAAGAGATTGGAGCCATCTGGGATCTTTTCCTCACCCGAAGATTGGGGCGCTGAACCCTGCAGGCCCAAGATTTGTCCGTTCCCTTATAACACCACAACCCCTTCACGAACGAGGGTTTCGTTTACACGATATCGTAGGCAGACGTATTAACTGTGACTCCGGAAGGCATGCCCCTTCGGCGCGTCCTTCATCGCCACCTTGACACCAGTCCCTGAAAGGGTTGACAAGAAAATCGGCTGTTTTCACAATTGAGCATGCCTAAACCGAAAAAGAGGCAGTCCAAATCGAGGACAAGAAAGAGAAGGGCGAACTGGAAGACAAGCGAACCTCATCTCATACCCTGTCCTAAATGTGGCCAACCAAGACTTCCTCATAGGATATGCCCCAGCTGCGGCTATTACGAGGAGCAGAAGTATATCGAACCCAAGGAGTAAAAAGTGCGAATAGCAGTCGATGCCATGGGTGGTGATCGAGCCCCTGAGGTGGTAATAGAGGGGGTGGTTGAGGCATTGAAGTCGAGTAAAGAGCACCTGGAGATCTACCTTACTGGGGAGCAACAGATAATCGAATCATGCCTTCCCAGGACAGACAGGGTGAAGATCGTGCACGCACCAGAGGTGATAGGAGCCGATGAATCTCCCGGTGCCACGTTACGGAAGAAGACGAATAGTTCAATTGGAGTGGCAATCGGTTTGCAGAAAGAGAAGAAGGTCGATGCATTTGTCAGTGCAGGAAATACTGGAGCGATCATGGCCTTCTCCCTCTTCGCACTGGGAAGGCTGGAGGGGGTTGTCAGACCTTCTCTTGCTTCGTTCTTCCCCACTTTGAGAGGATACATAATAGTGCTCGACGTTGGAGCTAACACTGACTGCAAGCCTGCCAATCTTCTGCAGTTTGCGGTGATGGGTTCCATTTATGTCCAGAATGTTCTTGATAAGTCGAATCCGAAAGTAGCTTTGCTCAACATCGGCGAGGAATCCACTAAGGGAAACGAGTTGACGCAGAAGACGTACCGCATGCTTGAGAACAGTGGACTCAATTTCATAGGGAACATTGAAGGACGAGATATCCTTACGGGTGAGGCGGATGTGATAGTGTGTGATGGATTTGTCGGAAATGTGATACTCAAATTTACCGAGAGCCTGAAGGATCTCCTAATCAACTATCTGGGAATCTACATGAGAAAAGAGCCAAGAATAAGGATGGGCGCATCTCTCCTCTCCCCGTTTTTCGAAGACTTCAAGAGTAAACTGAACTACGAGCAGTACGGAGGAGCGCCGCTTCTCGGCATCGACGGGATAACCATTGTGTGCCATGGCAACAGCAGCTCCGAAGCGATACGAAATGCGATATTCGTCGCGAATCAGTGTGCAGAAAGGCGCATAAACAAGAAGATCGAAGACAAACTGCAGGCTCTTCTCGGTTCTGTGGGAGAGACTGAAGCAGGCCGCGCCCAGGTGGCCAAACCTGAACAATAGTCATTCACGAAACGTCCGCCGTTTCCATTCTTCGGTTCCACTCTATGCCGCCCGCATTGCAGCTACCACATTTCCACAATGCGTGTCATATCCAGCTTCTCACTGTGCGGCCTTGACACGGGTGGTGATGGGTTGTAATTTTGAACGATGCAATCGGCTGTGTTGCTGATCTGCTTCCTCACTCTGTTCTCGAATGAACAACTCTTAGAAGCGTTTGCACAAAGAGAGGAGGCCAGACGTATCGCCTCCTCGAGTCTGGCGGAAATCGAGAAGAGTATGGCTCTGCGGCCAAATCCTTTCTTGATCTACTACTCGGCGAAAAAATACGAAGACAGAGGAGATGTCGAAATGGCCAAAGAAAGGTATCGTCGCACACTGGAAACGGTAAACCTTCCATCTGCAGTAGTGCTTTTCGACGAAGCAGAAGGTGAAAGTGAGTTTGGCAGAGACCTGTACGAGAAGATTAAAAACATCAAACTGGATAGTGGTGCTCTCAGAATCCCATTCCTTGCTCACCACTTTCTTTACAGGGGTCTGCTCCGCGTTCGTCAAGGACTCGATCCGGAAAGAAGTCTCAAGCTGTCAGTTGAGATGGACCCGGTTCAAATATCACCCAGACTTGCACTCATCGCGTACTACCTAAGGCGTGTGAATCCTTTGCTGTACAATGAACTCGTAGGCCTCTTCTACTCATTTCGCGATTTTTCAAATCAGTATGCTCTTCTCATAAACTTCTATCTTGTCACCTCGACGGTCGTCACTGTCAGTCTCTTCTTCTGTTTGATCGGCCTTTTTATAAGACATGCAAGATCCATCTACCATACCATTCTGTCATTCCTTCCAGCAAGAATACCCTACTACCTTAGGCTTGCTATAGGGGCGCTGATCATCCTGACTGCGTCCCTATTGGGGCTCGGCAGTCTCTGGTTCTGGGTAGCCGTGGCTCTCTTGCTAATCCTTTTCTGTAACTTGAAAGAGAAAACCTTACTCGCCGGAGCCGCAATTCTGCTTCTTATGGCACCCATATTCTCCGCATTCGAGCAGAAGGCTCTTGAGGTTGGAGATGCTTTTCTTCTCTATAATACACAGGTTTTTCCGTACAATGCGACGTTTCTTGATTCCCTTTACGCTATCAAGGCAGAACGCCCCTCCTACAGCGTTCTCTATTCGATAGGCATGTTGGAGAAGAAGAGAGGCAATTTTGATGCCGCGGAGCAAGCGTATATGGAAGCACTGAAGGAGAATCCCGAGAGCAGTGCCGTATATAACAATCTTGGAAATGTCCTCTTCAGCATGGGCAAGGTCGAAGACGCAGTGGAAAGTTATGAGAAGGCCATCGAAAAGAAGCGAAATCTTGCCTCAACCCACTATAATCTTTCGCAGGCACACTTGAGACTTATGGATTTTGACAAGTACACGAAAGAGATCGAGATTGCTAATGAGCTCGACTTCGACCTCATCACGGAATTCATAAACAACTCTTCCGAACATCCAAATCGCACACTGATCGATGAGAGGCTCCCCAGAAACGTACTTTGGCGTGAGGTCCTTTTCTCACAGGCAGAACGGCCTATATCTCCAATTCTCCAACTGGGAAACTCACGTCTTGTCTTAGCAGGTTCCGTCTTGATGGCCTTTCTTATCCTTATGGGTAGAGCGTTCAAGTTCAATCAGAATCGATGCTCGGTCTGCAGTGCACCCGTATGCACGAAATGCTCTACACTGATCGAACAGGATCGTGTGTGTGGCTCCTGTGCATCCAAGCTCAAGCTTACGAAGTCGCCAGGAATCCAGCAGAAGATTGCGCAGAGGATAAAGCAGAGAAAGAGCAGGTTGAAGAAAGTGGCGGGTTCCTTTCTGTCAGTGCTGCCTGGAATGGGCCACATCTATGTGGGCGCCGTCTATAAAGGTTCCTTTCTTCTTCTCATAAGTATGTACGTAGCTGTAGGAATTATCCACAGCGGTGTCCCGTATCGCCCCGAGATTTTTCTGTTTGATCCTTCGATGTCGCGATCGATTCTGGGAGTATCGTTTCTGGTCCTCATAGGACTGGCGGTAATTGACATCTTGAAGAGCGAAATGGCTGTCTAATTATGGCATTAGAAGGCTCATTAAAGGACTTCTCAGTTCTTGACATTCTCCAATTGGTCGCCAATCAGCAGAAGACGGGCACACTCACCATTACCAGTAAAAAGGGTAAAATCGTAGTCGACTTCAAGAAAGGGATGATAACTGGTGCATTCCATGTCAAGAAGGGTGAACAGCTACTCATCGACGAGTATCTCCTGGAAAGCGGACGAATATCAGAAGAGAACCTCGCCAAGGCAAGAAAATCCCATTCCGAGACCGGTCTCGGTTGGGATGAGATTCTCATCAGAGATGGCTATATTTCCGAAGAGGAGTTCAAGGATGTCGTCACGTTCAAAATCCAGGAGATAATCGATGAGCTTTTCATGTGGGACGAGGGGACCTACAGATTTGAACTTGGCAAAGAACTGTATCCCTACAGTAGGGTAAAAGTGTCGCTTCGTACACAGGCTTTGATAATGGAGGGTGCAAGAAGGGTGGATGAGCTTCCTCGAATACGTGAATTGTTGCCTGACGAGAATGTGCTGGTAGTCAAAACAGGTAAGGTCCTTCCAGGATTGGAGCCAGCTGAGAAGAAGTTCCTCTCGCTTCTCTCACAACCTTCGACAGTGGGCGAACTCATCAAGAAAGGGAGAATTGGAGGATTCAGAACGTATGAGGTGCTTTTCAACATGATTCAAGCTGGAATAGTGAAGACGGTTGGAATAAGAGAGCCTGAGGTTGTGAAGGTAGAAAGAACCAGAAGATGGCGGCTTAAGAGGATATGGGGAATCTTGCTCATCTCTCTCGTAGCAGCAGTAGCGGTGGTCGGCCTCTGGATGAGGAAGAATCTGGAGAAAGGCTTTGGGCCAATTTCATTCAACTCGTATTCTCGGTGGACGACTGAAAGCCGCCTTAAGACGCTTGAAAACTCCCTGCAGGTGTACTTCAGTATCTTTGGAAGCTTCCCAGAATCTCTTCAACAACTGAAGGAAGCAGGTTTGGCTACCGATGAGGATATCGACCGATTCGAGTATGTGCCAGACGAAACCCTGTCTTCTTATGAACTAAGAGCTTTCACCGATCATTGATTCTACAGGCGGAGGACATCCTTCATAGTGTAGAGCCCCGGAGATTTGTTCACTACCCATTTGATCGCCATCATCGTGCCATGAGCAAAAGCCTGTCTTGAATGTGCCTCATGGGATATGGCGATCTTTTCACCCCCACCAGCCCACAACACAGTGTGTTTCCCGAAGATTTCCCCAGCTCTAATCGAGTGAATTCCTATCTCTTCTCGTGTTCGAGTTTCAGAACCCACCCTCCCATATTTCACGAGCTCCGGCAATTCCTTCTCTCTTGTCTCACTGACAATCTCTGCGAGCCTGAGCGCGGTGCCGCTGGGGGAATCTTTCTTTTCTCGGTGATGGGCTTCGATGATTTCGCAATCGTAGTCTTTCAGCAGCGCAGAAATCTCCTTCACCAGGTTGAACATGAGGTTGACGCCTCGAGACATGTTAGGAGAAAGAACGCAGGGTACGGCGGAAGTCACTTTCTTGATCTCTCTCATCTGACCCTTTCCAAACCCTGTGGTGCCCACTACACAAGAAGTACGGGCGGATGAGGCGATCTTCAGATGAGCGAGGGTGGCTTCCGGATCGGTGAATTCGACCAAGCAGTCTGCTTCTCCAATTACGTCTCCAAGACTCTCAACGATGGGCGCCTTCCCACCACCCAGGATTTCACTGACATCTCTTCCGATGAGAGGGTGCCCTTTCCTTTCTATCCCAGCGACCAACTGGATGGTCGGTTCTTTGTCCAGAAGATGGACGATGGAAGACCCCATCTTGCCAAGAACTCCACTGATCACTATTCTGATCATCCCGCTTTTCTCTTGACTACGAAGCCGATTATATTATGATTCACTCATGGCCGGGGTGGCGGAATTGGCAGACGCGCTAGCTTGAGGGGCTAGTGCCCGTAAGGGTGTAGGGGTTCGAGTCCCCTCCCCGGCATTTCACATCTTCGAAGCCGGCCTTCCTCGTATACCCCAGTTCGCTTTTGGAACGTCAAAGACCAATACTTCCACGTGTTCTATACCCACGTCCAAGGTATCCGCAACGCATTTTGACACTTTTTCGATCAACCTCTCTTTCTGTTCCTCAGTTCGCCCTTCCCAAAGCTCAATTCTCACTATTGGCATTATCCCCCCTTGATTCCCAAACGATTCTGGCGAACTTCCTCTTTCCCACGTTCATGATCACCTCATCTTCTATCTCAAGCTCATACTCGGGATCGGTGATCTTTTCCTGATTCACTCTTACCGCTCCCTGTGAGATAAGCCGCCTCGCCTCCGAATTACTCGAAGCAAAGCTCAGGTCAGTCAGGAGTTTTACCACCCATATCCTTGGTTCACAGACTTTGTGCACTGGCATCGTTTCCGGAACAGACTTCTCTCTAAAAACCCTGTTGAAATGGGACTTGGCTGCCTCGGCTTCTTCTGACGAGTTGTAGATTGAGACAACTCTGAGAGCAAGTTCTTCCTTCACGTTTCTCGGATTCACGCCATCTTCAAGCTGAGAACGAATTGTCATGACCTCATCCTCATCCATATTCGTCGTCAATTCGAAATACTTTATGAGCAGATGGTCAGGAATGGACATGACTTTGCCGAACATCTGTTCTGGGGACTCAGTGATGCCTATGTAGTTGTGGAAACTCTTACTCATCTTTCTCACCCCATCTAACCCTTCCAATAGAGGCATCGAGATTACCACCTGCTCTTCCTGCCCGAAATCTCTCTGAAGCTCCCTTCCTACCAGCAGATTGAATTTTTGATCTGTACCCCCGAGTTCAACATCGGCTTCCACCGCTACAGAATCGTACGCCTGGAATATCGGGTAGAGCAACTCATGAAGGCCTATCGGTTTGTTCTCATGATAACGGGCCGAGAAGTCGTCCCTCTCCAGCATTCGGGCTACAGTACACTTGGACGAAATATCGACTATGTCCTTTGCCGTCAGCTTCGCAAGCCACTCTGAATTGTACCTGACCTCAGTTTGCTCTCTGTTGAGGATCTTGAATATCTGGTCGGAGTACCTCTCCATATTCTTCTTCACCTCAGCATCAGTGAGCTGCGGCCTTGTCTTTGATCTCCCGGATGGGTCCCCTATCTTCCCGGTGAAGTCACCGACGATCAGTACAGCAAAATGCCCCAGTTCCTGGAATTCTCTGAGTTTCCTAAGTACAACCGCAAATCCAAGATGGATATCCGGACCGGATGCATCTATTCCTAACTTGACTCTCAGGGCCCGTCTCTTCGCCAGTTTGGCGATGAGTTCCTCTTCTCTGATTATCTCTACGGTTCTCTTCTTCAGGATGGCGAATTGTTCCTTGGCATCCATAAATGATTGTGGCGGCGGAGGGACTCGAACCCCCGACAAGCGGATTATGATTCCGCGGCTCTGACCAACTGAGCTACGCCGCCTACGCGTTAGCTTAAGAACTCAACATAGCCTTGTCAACTGCCCATGTAGACGGTTTAGGTAAGCTCAACTCTAACAAAGTTTTACAAAAGAATTACGGGGTCGATTTTCGCCTCAAGTGCAATCACTCAGCCCTCCTCCGGTTCAATCGCCAGATTGGCAGACCCGCCCAGAAACGTGCGAGCGGATAGACTTGAGGTTTCTCTCTGTAGCAGAAGTCTGCCATACGTGAAAGGATGCATAAGATTTCATCTCACCGAGGAGTTCGGCTGGACGCCCTTCACACCGCACTCACGTCGTCCCACAGGGCAAATCGCGATGTGTATGACCCAGTCTGTTACGGCCATTAGTCCCGAGGCCATAATTCTTTTGTAACCTGGTGTGCCCGAAAGACTTATGTAAACCGTCTACTGGATTTGACAGATGGCCCTCTTCCTACATACACTTGAGATGCCTTACCGGTGCACACGAAATCTCAAGTGGAGCACTTACTTCGGGGTGAGGCGAGTACGCATCAATCTATTGGGGGGGAGAAGAAGATGAAGGGACTACCAGAAGTAGATGTCAGCTTCGCACCATTATATACTATGCTTCTTGCATCGATTAAGTCGAAACTGCTGTTGACAGCCATCGACTTGAAGGTGTTCAATTACCTTTCTGAACCTGAGTCTGCCAGTGCCGTGGCGAAGGCCATTCGTGGTCACCCCCACAACACCGAGGTGTTCCTGGATGGCCTCACGGCGTGTGATCTGCTCAAGAAAAGGAACAGTCTCTACCAAAATACAACCATCACACAAACCTTCCTGGTAGAAGGTAGCTCCACATACTTAGGAGAGTTCTTCGTCAATCAGATGCCTTGGTACAAGCCAGTTCTCGACAGTCTGTCCACATTGATTATGAAAGGCCCTTCTTCTCAGTCTCAAATAGATGGTGAATCCGAGCACGTGTGTGCTCAGTGGGTCGGCACCCAGGCTAACTACGAGAGGTCGGGGATAGCGCAATCTGTAGCGGAGATTATCCAAGAGCTGCCGGAGTTCCCGTCATTTCAGAGAATGCTTGACCTCGGAGGCGGCCCGGGGATTATCGGGATGGCAATCGTGGCTGCGCATCCGACCATGAGGGGTGTCCTTTTCGATCGTCCTTTTGTCGCCAAGGCCGCGGAGACGTATATCAGGGAGTACGACATGCAAGAGAGGATTGAGGTCATGGGAGGCGATTTCAAAAGTGAGTCGATCGGTGAGGGATACGACCTTGTTCTGGCGTCTGCATCACTCAACTTCGTTAAGCCTGCCATTGACTCAGTTTTGAAAAAAATCTATGACGCTCTCAACTCAGGCGGCGTGTTCGTGAGCATCGCGGATGGTCTCACCAATGAGGGAACGAAGCCGGAGATCATGAAGATCGGGTGGCTATCTATGCAGCTCATGGGACAGGATATGGCGTTCGAACGGGGCTTTGTTGCGAATTCGATGCGTCGTGTCGGCTTCAAATCGCTCGATGCGCGCACACTGGACGCGCCTATGGGCCCAATGGACCTGGACATTGGCAGAAAGTGACTGTATATGTAGTAGACGGTTTACGTAACATCAACTGTCACAACTTGTTGCAGAAGAATTACGGATGCACTAGCTCTTCGTGAGCAGGCCTCCCCGCGTGCCTCTCTTTCAGTCTGATTCTCAGATTACCGGGTCCTCTAAGAGACTCAGATGTGGATACACCGGGTGAAGCTCCTTCGCTCATGAAAGGCAATGCGCACAGAAGGTGTTGAAGAGTGCATCAACCAGACGACTGACAGGGTCGACTTCGTCAGGAGATAGGCTGGACAGTCCATCGTGTGGCCGTCTGGATCACGACTTCCCAGGCCATAATTTCTTCATAACTTCTTATTTTCTAAAGACTTATGTAAACCGTCTACTGGATTTGACAGGAAGGACAAGCAAGAGTAAGATATGCACATAGCCGACGGCTGCACCCGGGTGCTGCCACTCAAAAGGAGGTGAGTCGTGATGACCAGGTTTATGAAGAAGATATCGAGGAAGTCGGGTCTTCCTCCAGGGAGTCTGATTCACATTGGAGAGAAGAAGACTGAGAAGGTGAGGGTTACGATTATTGACTACGACGAAGTACAGTTTGAAGAGAAAGAAGCAAAAGAGATTGAGGAGTGTTTCCCATTCAAAGAGACACCTACCGTTACATGGATAAACATAGATGGTCTTCATCAGCCAGAAGTTGTAGAGAAGATCGGAGAGCAATTCAGCCTGCACCCTCTTGTCTTAGAAGACATTATGAACACGGGACAGCGCCCAAAAATGGAGGATCTGGAAGACTATCTCTTTGTGGTCATGAAAATGCTCTACTACGATGAAAAAGAAGATGAGGTAAGAGCTGAGCAGGTCAGCTTGATTCTTGGAAGCAATTTTGTCATCTCGTTCCAGGAGAGGGAAGGAGATGTCTTTGATCCCGTCAGAGAAAGGATCAGAAAGGCTAAGGGTCTCGTGAGGAAGAGAGGGGCAGACTATCTGGCGTATACTCTGCTGGACGCTGTCGTAGACAATTATTTCGCCATCCTCGAGAAATTCGGCGGAATACTGGAAGAGATGGAAGGAAAAGTGATAACAACCCCAACTCCGGAAACTCTGCAGACGATACACACTATGAAGAGAGAGATGATATTCTTGCGGAAGTCTGTTTGGCCTCTCAGAGAAGTGATCAGCGGAATGGAGAGAGGAGAATCAACTCTAATCAAGAAGAAGACTGTCATCTATCTGCGAGATGTCTACGACCACACAATCCAGGTCATCGATACAGTAGAATCGTTCCGTGACATGGTTTCTGGAATGCTCGATACCTACCTTTCGAGCATCAGCAATAGAATGAATGAAGTTATGAAGGTACTGACGATCTTTGCGTCTATATTCATACCTCTCACTTTCATCGCCGGCATCTACGGAATGAACTTTCAGTATATGCCGGAGTTGGTCTGGCGTGGAGGCTACTTCGTCATATTGACCATTATGGGCGCAGTCGGTGTATCGATGCTACTGTATTTCAAAAGAAGGAACTGGCTATAGGAGGTTGTTGACTATGAGTGGTCTATATTTTCTTCTGTCTACGTTGCTTGCGGTACTCATCTCCTTTCTCGCAGTCAGGGCAGGGGCGATCGCTCTGATGATGACAGGTCTGGACCAGAAGAAGGCACGATTCCAGGCGCTCTCTGCATTCACAGGAACAGGATTTACAACAAGAGAAGCGGAAAGAATCGTCAACCATCCCCTGAGACGAAGGATAGTGAGCTGGCTGATGGTGCTCGGAAACGCCGGTATCGTCACTGTCATTGTGACAATTACATCTTCTCTCGTCACCAGCAGAGGGTATACGATGCCAATCTATCTTCTTGTCTTGGTTGTTGGGCTCTATCTCATCTACCGAATTGCTGGGCATACTGGACTCATGCGCCTGTGGGAGAGATTCATGGAGGACAGGCTCCAGAAATTCGAGGCTTTTGAGGAAGAAGCAACCGAAGACCTTCTTCGATTCATTGAAGGTTACGGGCTCCTACGCGCAATCATCAGAGAGGATTCGCCTTTGATTTGCAGTGCTCTGTCAAAATGCAGGTTAACAGAGAGACGGGTACTCGTTTTGGGCATTGAACGGGGAAATGTATGGATCCCTGTTCCAAAGGCGAAGGAGCCGATAAGAAAGGGCGACAGAGTCGTCATGTATGGCCCACTTGAATCTCTCAAGTCTTTGTTCACACCGGGCAAGAAAGCTGCTCCCGTGGAAGAGTGATCCAGAAGAAGAACGGCGACAGTGTCTACTTTCACTCATTGGGAGCTACGCCGATTGTGAATTACGAAATTGCTTACACCGATGCGATTCACGCACGATTGCACGATTGAGAGCCAAATATGACGGACAGCATTCGAAGTCAGTTCGTGTTTCCAGTCGGATACCACCAATTCCATAAAGACCAGCTTTTTAACTTCCAGTTAAACCGCTGGTATTCCCTAGACTACGCGAGGTTTGAAGATATGCGAGAAGCGGGTCAGAAGATCGATAGCTTTGAGGAATGGAAATCTGAAATGCTGCGACTGGCAGAAATAGCCGTTTCGCGGGGTCGACTTTTGAACGCGGGGTTCTACTACAGAGCAGCTGAGTTCTACACATTTCAGGAGGATCCTGACAAGGAATTTCTGTGCG
>SMTZ1_10013762_pt1 | contig 19371 bp, 16 predicted proteins | sample DeeMarSWOR136_30_FD_25667 | JGI IMG/M metagenome (IMG submission 25667)
TCGGAAAAACAGGAGAACTTTTGTGACCCTTACCAAGGCAGATCTGGTCGATTCCATTTACAACCAGGTCGGCCTCTCTAAAGCCAAATCTCTACAGGCGGTTGACTCCCTTTTAGAGATCATCAAAAAGACTCTGGAAAACGGCGGAGATATCTTGGTCAGTGGGTTTGGAAAGTTTTGCCTAAAAGAGAAACATGAGCGAAGAGGAAGAAACCCTCAAACCGGGGAAGGTCTGATGCTGGAATCAAGGAGAGTGGCCACTTTTAGATGTTCTCGGGTTTTGAGGGATAAGATTAACGCGAAGGGGTAGATTTTCTACTCCAACATTTCAAAGAAAGGAGAAAGGAGCATGAACAAGGGAGATTTAGTCAACGAGGTGGCCAAGCTGGTCAGCACCAAGAAAGAGGCCCAGGCAGCGGTGGATTGTGTATTTTCAACCATTGCCAAGGCGTTGAAAAAGAAGGATACGGTCACTCTGATTGGTTTCGGAACCTTTAAGGTGGCACAAAGAAACGCCAGGAAGGGAAGAAACCCACAGACAGGGCAAGAAATGTTTATAAAGGCAAAGAAGGTCCCCAGGTTTGTACCGGGGAAAGCTTTGAAGGATGCAGTAGGTTAATCACTATTGAAATAGGTTGTATAAAGCCCTCATCGGGAGGAATTTATCCCGACGGGGGCTGTTTTTATGAGTGATCTTTCAGCAAAGAAACCTAAGGCAAAAGCCGCAAAAAGAGCAATTGCCAGAAAGCCAACAAGTATGTCTGCAACTGATACCGTTCTAGCCATCATCAAAAGGAGCAGAAAGGGCGTTGATAAAGCGACCTTAATAAACAAGAGAGGGTTCAAAGAGAGTAACATAAGGACTATTCTTTACCGGCTCGGAAAACAGGGCAAAGTCAGAAGTGATCCCAAGGCTATTTATGTAAAAGCATGATTCTCACCTAGAAAGCGATGGCTCTGAAGGCAGACGAACAGTTTCCAGATGATTTGAGCTCAGATTAGACAGTTCTCTAAACTTATGACTGGTTCGAGCGCCAGCCTGGACCCAGTGGCTCAACAGGCAGTGGTACCGGGCAGTATCGTACGCACCGATGACTGGAACGGATACAATCGTTTGAAAGCCCTTGGCTATATCCATGAAGTGGTGCGGAAGAGTGCGGATGTCGGCGACAATCTTCTGCCATGCTGCAATAGAGCGGCCGCGCTGCTGAAGCGATGGTTGATGGGTATCATCAGGGAGCAGTCAGCCATGATCATCTTGACTATTACCTCGACGAATATACGTTCAGGTTCAACGGCGCATATCTCGCTACCGCGGCAAACTGTTTTACCGGCTTATTCAGCAGGCGGTGGCTATTGACCCAGTGCAATACTCAGATCTCATAAAGAACACGGGGGGGTCAAAGCCCAAAACACAAAATATAGGGCTTGGTTGAGTTAAGGGGATATCCCAAAAGAGGAATTTACGTTGAAGATCATAAAGGCTGCTGAATGGTATATGTGGCAACCCATGATGGTTCGTTATCTCCTTATGTATTGATTTGAGCTTGCGGCCATCAAGATAACTTCTCATTCCCAAAAAAACAATCATGTCATCGGCATATCGAACTCCAGAAGCTACGATATTCGCGAATTTCGGGGAATGAACTGCAGTTCTGAAGCATGATGAAGCTATCAAAAAAAGATAGGCCCATGCTCATGGTCATGATATATTATGTTTTTTAATTTTCCGGTATAAAGTAGCTAAACTCATACTAAGGTCTTTAGCTGCTAGTCTTTTCCCTTTTACTGTCTTCCCAAATTTATCTAGCTTCTTATTGATAGTTTCGATCTCACTTTTTTCTGACGAATTAAAAGTTTGTCTCCTTGAATTATTGAAATTTTTTATCCTATCAGGCAGATTTATTAATTTTATATACTGGCTATTCTCCATATTTATTGAATATTCGATGACATTTTTTATTTCTCTAACATTTCCTGGCCAATGATACTTTAATAATTCTTTTCTAACATCTCTATTGAACCCTTTAATTTGTTTCTCCAATAGAATGTTGAAATGTCTTCGAAAAAAATCTAGATAAATGGGTATATCTTCTTTTCTTTCTCTCAAGGGAGGTAAGAAAATTGGAATTGTGTTTATCCGATAATAAAGATCATTTCTGAAAGTTTCCTCTTCTACCATATTCTCAAGATTCTTCGAAGTTGCTGCAATAATCCGTACGTCAACCTTAATTAGTTTTGTTCCTCCAACTCTTTCTATACATTTATCCTCAAGAGCACGTAGTAGCTTGGACTGCATTCTCATACTCATGTCACCTATTTCATCTAATAGGATTGTTCCTTTATCTGCCAATTCTAATTTCCCTGATTTCCCACCCTTACGAGCGCCTGTGAAAGCACCTTGTTCGTACCCGAACAATTCGCTCTCTAATAAATCATCTGGAATGGCCGCACAATTTATGGTTATGAAAGGCCCTTTGTTTCTTTTACTTGCGGAATGAATAGCCCTTGAAAACAGTTCTTTTCCTGTTCCGCTTTCCCCTAATAAGAGTACAGTAGAATCACTGTTCGTGGCAATTTCAGCTTTCTTTTTGGCTGCCTGAAGTAACTTGCTTGATCCTAATATATCATCAAAAGTAATTTGATGTGCCACCTCACTAATTATATGGGCTAGTTTATGAGCATCTTCAGCTATTCGAAAGACTAAAATAAATCCTTCAATTTCATTATGTATTGATACTGGAATCAGCGAATAGATAATCTTAAAATTATTGTTGTTAGTTTTTATGAATCCTTTATGATAACTGATGGTATGACCTAGCTTTACCACCTTGTCTAAAGATAATCCGGGCATAAATGTCTTTATAGGTTTGCCAATTAATTCTTTATCAATGTGAGAATCCATACTTTTTTTAACATAGAAATTTACCGAGATAATATTTCCATTTGGATCAATTACGATGATGCCCTCATCAATAGCATTGATTATACTTCGTAGCTGCGTAGAGATAAGGACTGATTTCTGTAACATTTCTTCTTCCAATACCTTGCTGCTAATAAGTTGAGAAAAATGTTTGATGAATGATAATAAATTTTCTTTCTTCATTAACAATCTTTTGCGTTGATACTTATCAAAGGAAACCAGCCCAATACCTCCAATAATATGATTTTCTAAAAAAATAGGAATAGCAATACCTGCAGTTTCAATACACTGATTATAATAAGAGCAATCCCTGCATAAAATATCTCTTCCTGGATTCTCAACTATATAGTGCTTACCAGTTTTAATTACTTTATTTAGTATGCATGATTTTGTTATATCTTTTTCGATTCCTGATTTAAATTTTCCAGTACCTGCAATCCTTTTAAGATTATTATCTGTTACTGATATTTCAAATTCCAAGACAGTGGACATTGTTTCTATCATGTCTTGTATAAATGGTTGAATTTTTTTCAACATGGTAATTCACTCTAATCTTGAAGAGAGCCCTGAATTTCCTTTTCTATTTTAGCAGTGATTTTGACGAAGCTTTAAAAAATTTGTTGACAATGTCCAACAAAAGGTGACACTTTTTGGCTCCCTCAGCGTTGACAATTTTTAATACATTAAACGTTCTTTGGAAACTTTAAATAACCATAAGGCGTAAACTTTCCTGTAAATTCTTGATAAGGTATTTTTCCGTTTCTCCGATTATCCTTAAATGCTTGCTAGAAATACATATATCCTTTAGCAGGATGTGATTATTACTAGAGCGTCCAATAGGAATGGTATCGCCCTTAAGGTCAAAAGGCTGGCCTTTATTTGACACAGCCAGGACGTAGAGTTTAGTCATGAACTGTGCCTTTTTTTGGAGAAAATCAAACTGATCGCTTTCTTTTAGTTTTTAAAATATGGCTTTCATTCTATATACAGGCTTCTTGGAAAATTAACAATTACACAAAGTAGTTGAAAGTTCAATATTATTTTGTAATCTGTTGGCTAAGGTTAAGATCCCCATAAAAGGTTTTTGTGATCGAATCTCAACTACTACAACCACACATATTTCAAGATAAACTCGACATTTCCTGTCAGTCACAAGAAATAGCATATTTGAATCGGAATTCATCACTTATTCAGACAATTGAGAATATCTCTAAACCCATCTGGGGAGATTTTTTCACTTTCTTCGTGGTGCAGGCTAAGATCGAGGTCTGGATAGGAATAATCCTTCCAGAGGTATCTTGAAGACCCCAATTATCTAAAAACCGTGGTTGGGAAATTCAACAATTCTTGCCATATCATATACCTGCCAGCCGATCAGATTTATTAAAGACTTGGTTTGGAGTCTTGAGTTTTTTGGCTTTTGAATTTTGCACAATCATGGCAGAAACATTGAATCAGAGGATTTTTCAGGTTTGAACCGCATCGGGACCGAGGAATAAAGAAAACCGAATAGGGTGTTGGGTTACGATTTGAATATCACAGCATTTCTGATATTGCCGGAATTACGGATAGCAGGTATCACAACTTCTTAAGTGTAGATGAATTTTATACCTTCTAAAGGATAGAAAGCTTTATTTAATTGCGCTACAAATGTTGGATATCGATAATTGCTTTCCAAGGCGCTATTTCATCTTGAACTATGTATAGGTGCAAAATATGAGATTCGATCATACAAACCTCTATGAAGGCCTTCATTTTCGCGGACAGGTTCTAAAATAGTATTGAAGTTTCCACTACCATATGTAAAATACCGAACTCTTCATTGCATTATTATAAACCTGCATGTAGGCAATATAATCTTCGGCAAAGTAATCACCTCGGGCAAAAGATAAAAAACAATGGATAATTATTATGTGAGAAATGGGTGAATAGAAGATGGCGGATACTGCTTGCTATTTCAGGCTCTTCTATATGCCCATTTTTAAGATCATTAATGCAAAGAGCATGACCGCGGTCCAGGCCTGGCAAGTCTTGTGTAATAGTCTAGTTCATGGGGCTGATTCTTTTGTGTGTATTGATGTGGCTTATCCCCTTTCGCATTGATTTGGCTTTCTGCTCTGAGCCCACATTTTGCTCGTTCATCAGGTCAGCATAAAAATTCACTCTCACTTTAAATCCAAAGAACAGTAGCGTAAGACCTCTCGTTTTTTCTGTTAAAGGCCTAGCTCTTCTTTTTCAATCAGGCAGAGCCGATATTGAAAACCTCCAAGGGGTTATCTCTCAGAATTCTTCGGGCAAACTGTTCGGCCTCTGCATGAGAAAAATATCCTTCTTCAATCTTTTCCGTAAGGACCCTCGCTACATTATCGCGGGCCATTTTGGCGTGCGCATAGGCCCCTTCTACAACTAAATAGTCGCCCCCAAATCCGAATATCTTATTAGAGGGAAGTGTCTCTATCCATTCAGAGAGAGTTCTTCTGGCGGCATAGGGAGAGATTACATACATCCAACAAAGATCTGGATAGACATTGGGAAAGTTCTTGGCTAAAGCGGTGAGCTCGCCGGTATAAGGATAGGAGGTATGGAAGATATCGAATTTGGCCTGAGGATACTGCATGAAAAGTTTTATCAGATGGGTAGGGTTGGTGTTAGTAATAATATTGGCATTTCCCTCTTGAAGACCAGTATGAATCTGAATAGGAAGCCTTGCCTCGATGGCCCGCTGAATAACCTGATGCATAAGAAAGTCCTGTAATGGCTTGGCGTCCTTCCAGGAGACTCCTTCTCCAAGGCCGTCGAATATGCTGTTGAACAACCTCTCGGCTTCATACCTGGTTGTTCTCTCGTAGCTGATTATTCGATTATAGGCTAAGGCAGTTTTTACACCCACTATGCCTTCCTTTACTCCCGCCTCAAAACATAAATCCAACACCTTGAGCAAATCGTCCAAGGTATGTATGTTAATATCATATTTTCTCTCCGCGGCCCTTATCATTTCAACGCTTCGGATGGAGACCAGTCCATCAAAATTCTCCACTCGTTTGAGCATATCGAGTCCTAAGTCAGGAATTGCCATATCCACTCTTCGGTCAGGATAAAAATACAGGGTCTCTGGCCTGATAGCAGGGCCATAGATAAATTCCCCACCAAGATACTCTACAATGCAGCATTCTATGTTGGCTTTATCTTTTAATATATGCTCGTACCAGCCCTTTCTGTTTGAAGAAGCTATCTTCTCGGAGAGGGTTTGGTAGGTCTTCTCGTTTATGTCTTCCACTCCAAAGATGTCCCGGGCTATTATCTGGAGGACCCTGAGGTAGGCTGTGTTTTTAGCCCTGTCCCAGTATGGCTGGAACTTGTTCCATTTTTCCTCCAGAGATAGGTTGCCGCTTACTCCACGTACTTCTTCCAGTACAGAAGGGGGCATTCCCGAGTTAACGAGATCAGAGCATGCATAGTGGGGGATTAGATAGAACATGTCAAGAGACATACCCAGGCGCTCCTTTTCAAGGATAAAGTGTTCGTGAGTGTCTGCCAGAGGTATCTTGTCTATTTCTTCCCTTAGTTCGTTATACAAATCTTTGTCCATTTGGCTACCTCCTCTCATTGTATTTATATACCTTCTTTTACTAACTCACCCTCTTGGTTATGCCCGATCCTGCAACAGCTGCAATTAGCACAAGGGCCCGGGTAACCATTTGAATAACATAGGGAACGTTAAGAATAGTGAATCCGTTTAAGAGGATACCCATAAGCAACGCCCCTATGAAAGTTCCTACAATATGGAATTGTCCTGTCCTTCCAGTTACCAATCCTATGAAAACCACGGTAAAGCTATCCAGAAGAAAATGCTCCCCTGCTACAGGATTTCCTGCCCCCGTGCGAGAGGCAAAAAGAACACCAGTAAGGGTAGCGCAAGAGCTGCAGATAATAAATCCAATGATCTTAATTTTCATGATGCTTATTCCCGAAACCTTAGCTGCCTCGGGATTTCCCCCTATAGCAGACATCTTTCGTCCCAGGGGTGTTTGGGTTAGCATGATCCAAAGAATCAAAAGAGCTACTACCATAGCAGTTACTAAATTTGGAACAGGCCCTATGGAGCCCCCACTAATCTGGAGGAAAGAATCGGGTATGCCGGCGTGTATGACGTGTCCTCCTGAGTACCACTGTATTAATCCCATTAGAAGTGCCATCATCCCGATGGTAGTAACAAATCCGCTAACCCCCAGAACAGCTACCACCACCCCATTGGCCAACCCTACACCGATTCCTATCAAGAACACCAGTAGCAAGCCGAGGGCAGTACCAAAGTAAGGTGTGAAACCTGCCGCAAGTACCCCGGCATAGGAGGACATTGTTCCTATCGACAAATCGAACTCCGTCATTATCATTGCAACCGTAAGGCCACTAGCAATAATACATAGAAGAGAGATTTCCTTAAGGATGCTGATGGCATTATCAAAAGTGGGAAAAAAATGGGGTCTTAGTATGGAAAAAACGGCTATTAACACAACAACGCCGATAGTGGTGCCGTATGTTTCTAAAAAGATTACCAGTCCTCCTATCCCTTTTCCTCTTTCCATCTGTTCAACTCTCTGTCTTCATAGTTTCCCCATTACCTCTGTCTTCATAGTTTCCCCATTACCCAGAAGCTCTCTCAGAATGTAGGGAAATTAAATGCATAGCCTCCTTTGGTGTCAGATTGATCCCAACTGATTCAGATTGCCAAACCCTAGAATAAGCAAGATATAGTCGATTATCTTTTCTATTCAGGTGAAACACATGGTGAGCACATTACCCTTAGGAATGTGTTTCACTCAATCAACGGTTTTCTCCTCAGTAGGGTATTCTTCTTTTACTTTTCCCCGTTTCACCTTCTGACCCTGACAATAATTAAGAATTTCGTCCATTGTGGTTTCTTTTGCAATAATCTTTTTTATGATCATCCCGTTGTACATAATAAAGATTCTATCACAAATATTCACAATCTCTTCAAGTTCCGAGGAGATCAGGATTATTCCTGCTCCTTCTCTAGCTAAGGCCTCAACCAGTTTATAGATTTCCACCTTCGAGCCAACATCTATACCGCGTGTAGGCTCGTCAAGGATGAAAATCTTTGCCCCACTGGCCAACCATTTGGCTAAGACGATTTTCTGTTGATTACCGCCACTTAAATATGCAACTTTCTGCGTGACGCCTGTCGTATGGATAGAAAAGGATTTTACGAATTCCTCAATGGTTTGTTGCTCTTTGCTGGCGCTCAGGAGAGGCCACCACCAAGAATGAACATAACGCGGTAAGCTCGTCAAGGTAATATTCTCTTTTACTGACATACCGCTCACCAATCCTTGTTCTCTCCTTTCTTCAGGGACCAGGGCAAATCCTCGTTTAACAGCCTCTCGAGATGAATCTACTGTTATTCTGTCTCCATTGAGGAACAATTCTCCACTTTCTTTACGGTCGATTCCAAAAATCAACCTCGCTAACTCAGTCCTCCCTGACCCCACCAAACCAGCAAACCCCAGAATCTCACTTCTGTGTAAATCAAAACTGACGTCTCTGATTATTCCTCCGCTCAAGTTTCGTACGGAAAAAATCTTCTTGCCTATGGGAATTTCCTCTTTGGGGAATCTCTGCTTGACTTCCTTTCCAACCATTAAGGAGATCAATCTAGATATATCAACATCTTTAATTTGTAGGGTGTCGACTTTTTTGCCATCTTTCATCACTGTAACCCGATCAGCAAGCTGGAATATTTCCTCCAAGCGGTGGGAGATATAAATGATAGAGACTCCCGTTTGTTTTAATCTCTTGATAATGCGAAACAATAATTCTATCTCATCCTTTGTTAAAGAGGAGGTTAACTCGTCTATTACCATCACCTTTGCTTGGAGCATAAGGGCCTTGAGGGTAGCGGTCATCCATCTCTGAGCAACACTCAGTTCGTCTACCCGTTTCTTCAAATCCAATTCCATACCCACTTGAGAAGCCGCCTCCTTCACCTGTCTGAACAAGAGCGCCCAGTTAATCAGCCCAAACCTGTTACGGGGATATCTGAGGCCCAAAGCAATGTTCTCCATCGCACTAAAAAAAGGCACCAGATTGAGTTCTTGGTAAACAAAGCTAAGACCCAAATCCTGAGCGTGGTGTGGGTTTCGAATATCAACTGTCTGTCCGGCAATGACAACCTCTCCCGCATCCTTAGGGTAGATTCCCCCAAGTATCTTGACCAAAGTAGACTTGCCAGCCCCATTTTCTCCTACAAGGGCATGGATTTCACCTTTCCTGAGTTGGAAATCAACCTGATCCAGAGCCAAGACTCCAGGAAAGCCCTTAACTATACCCTTCATTTCCAAGCTGTTTTCAGTATCCACTAATGGATCCTCCTCAACAACTATCGACACCATAGATATGGAAAGGTACCTTAGAGAGGGAGTGAGGCTAGTGCCTGCCGCTCCCTCTCATTGTTACCCTCACTTCTTGGGGGGATACTCACCTTTCGCGTTAAAGAAATAACCTGGAGGTGGAACATTCGCCCTTGTTACGAGATGGTTATCGATGTAGTACTTAATACTATCGAGCTTCTTCCCTGCGCGTATCATCTTCACCTTTTCGATGAATATATCACAACAATCTTCCCACGGCATGGACACCGTTGCCACGAAGGAACTCCCTTTTCTGATCTTGTCCAGCACAGGGAGAATCCCGTTGACCGAGACCACAGAGATATCCTTTCTTCCCGCATCATCTACTGCTTGAGCTGCACCAAGGGCAAGATCATCCCACATCCCCCAGATCACGTCAATGTCTCCGGGGTTAGGATTCGCACGGAGTAGTGCGGCTGTATATTTTCGACAATCCTCAATCTGGCCAGGTATTACACTGTGATGTTTGGCAACTTCCTTGAGCTCTGGATACACCTTTAAAAAGGCCTCATATACAGCATCAAGTGGACGAAGACCTGGATTTCCCGTCCAGTGTAAGCGCACTATGTTCCCCTTGCGTTCGAGTCGATTAAGCACATAACGCATGCACTTTGCTTCTGCCGTCCAATTATCGCACCCAATGTCACATGTCACGCCCGGGACCCAACCGTTGGTGACAATTATGGGTATACCGGCTTTCTTAGCCGCTGGAATCATCTCTCTGCCCCACGGACCGACCGAAGGGAATAGTATCCATATGACATCTACGCTACGGGTACGTATCCAGGTCAAACAGGTGTCTATCAACTGTTGTTCATTACCACGGGTACCTGTTATAGTTAACGGCCATCCCTCCTGCTTGCATAATGGTTTGAGCCTATTAACCATTCTTCCCGGTGAGTCAGACTCCAACCACTGGGTTATCAAGCCAATCCTGGGCTTATCATTTGCACCAGCCTGAATTGGTTGGCTAATTCCAGCAACAATAAAGATAGCTGCCAAAAACAATACCAAAAAATAGTTAGTTTTTTTCAATGAAGTCATTTTTTCCCTCCCCTGTTTTTATTTTCCTTAGTTTCGCCAAAGCTTACCTTGCAATTTCGTGGCTTCATGCTGCTTCCCTTGTTCGAAGGGATTCTTTGATGTTTTATGTCACCTCCTTTCTGATTGTTGTTTTATTAGTTGAGGTTAATTCTACCACGACCATTGCGATGGTCATGGTGATTTCTCACTTGCTGGACTTAAACCTCCTTACTCGACCTCTTGGCTATGCCCGATCCTGCGACAGCTGCGATGAGCACGAGTGCCCGGGTAATCAGTTGAATGAAGTAGGGAAGGTTAAGCATAGCGAATCCGTTAAAGAGAATACCCAGAATCAATGCTCCTATGAAGGTTCCTGCTATATGGAATTGTCCTGTCCTGCCCGTTACTGCCCCTATGAAAACCACAGTAAAGCCATCCAAGAGAAATGCATCCCCCGCCGTTGGGTGTCCATACTCCAAATTGGAAGCCAAAAGAACTCCGGTGAGGCTAGCGCAGAAACCGCAGATAACAAACCCGATAATCTTATTATGCATAATACTTATTCCAGAAAACCTTGCTGCCTCAGGGTTTCCCCCTATGGAATGCATTCGTCGTCCCAAGGGCGTCTTAGTTAGGATAGTCCAAAGGATCAAAAGAACTGCGGCCATAATAATTACTAGATTGGGAACGGGTCCTAAGGAGCCTTTACCAATCCAGACAAACAGATCAGGTATACCCTCGTACAGGCCGATTCCACCTGTGTACCAGTAGTTTACTCCAATCAAAAGGGTCATCATCCCAATGGTAGCAATAAATCCTGTCACCCCCAAAACAGTTACCACTACCCCATTAATCGCCCCTACACCCATTCCTATCAACAACACCAGCAGCAAGCCAGGAATTGTTCCAAACTTGGGTGTGAAACCTGCCGCAAGAACCCCTGCAAAGGAGGTCAGTGCCCCTATGGACAAATCGAACTCGGTCATTATCATTACAACCGTGAGGCCGCTGGCAATAATGCATAAAAGAGAGATATCCCTGAGGATGCTAATGGCATTATCAAAAGTGGGGAAAAACTGGGGTTTTAGGATGGAAAAAATGGCGATTAACACAATAACACCGATACTGGTGCCGTATGTTTCTAATCTTTCCATCCGTTCAACTCTCTATCTTCGCAGTTTCCCGTTATCCAAAGTCCAGAAGCTCTCTCAGAATGTAGCCAAATTATAGGCATATTCTCCTCTGGGCTCAACCTGATCCCAAACTAATTCCGATCGAGGAATTTCCAACTGGCTTATACTCTCAGGGTTTTTGCTCAATAGGTGGATCATGTGCAGACTTTTTTCGCGAGAGGTGACTTCATTTTTTACATAACCAAGGAGTTATTGTTTCATATGATGAAATATAGTTTAATATATTGTAGCAAAAAAAATTTGTCAAGATATTTGTCAATGCATTTCAGAGACATGACACTAGCACATTTATGCATTTCGTTTTGCTTATCGTTCCCTGGATAACTCTTTTTGATCTATTTCTTTTAAGGGACAATCATTTGTCCGGCAGAGATCTTGCTCATGGTTAACCTCCGACGAGAAGATGGTGTTTGAAAAAGAATCTAGCTCCGACTTCCCACTGCTTCTCTGTGCCTCTTATCAATACGCATCTTCAAGTTGTAGAAAACATCTACGAGAGTTCTTGCTTCTTTGCTCACGAGAGCGCCTACCAAGATTCCTCCCTGAATTATGTTCTTAAGGTAAAGTGGAAGCCCTAAGAGGGTGACTCCATTGAAAATAATACTTAACAGCAAGACTCCCTGGAGCGTTCCCAAAACTGACGGTTTGTCTTGGGTGGATATCGCGACTCCAAAGAAAGCAGCTGCTATACCTTCCAACAGAAATTGCGCACCCACTATGGGTTGGCCAGAGCCCAATCGTGACGTGATAATTAGGCCAGCAACGGATGACAAAAAACCGGAGATTACAAAGGCTATGAATTTCAAAAACCTCACATTGATGCCACTTGCTCGGGCTACCTCAGAATTAAAACCAATTGCATAAAGATGATGGCCGAAAGGGAGTCTAGTGATAATGATAAAACTGATCAGATAGCACAAGGTGAAAATAAATACTGAACAGGGAACAATGCCTACATATCCTTGACCAATGAAAGCAAAAGCATCCGGCATCATACCCCGAACTTCATCCCCCCCTCCTGTAAGCATGAAGGTAACCCCCCAACATATACTTGACATAGCAATTGTGGTAATAAGGGACTTACATCCGCGGTACGCTATTATGTATCCATTAAATGCTCCTATGCCAATTCCAAAGAGGGTTGCGGTTAAGAGACCGACAACAACCCCGAAATCCGCCTTGACAAAGAAAATCGCAACTAATACCCCAATTAAGGCACCCAGATTAGAAAAGGATAGATCGATTTCGCCACTGATAACTGTGACAGTAAACCCCAGGGAAAAAAGACCTAGAATGCTACCATGATGAACTATTTGAAGCATGTTGAAGGCAGTCAGAAAAGTCTCTGCCTCGACAGAAAACAGAACAAATACAGCTCCGATTAGGATGGGGCCAGAATATCGTTTTAGAAGATCTGGAAGACTTGAAGATCGACCAGAATGCGTTTTGTTCATCTTTTTGCTCCTATGATTCTTGTCTCTCAGCTCCTATGGTAATTGCTATCAAAAGCAGGGCCCCAGTGCCAAGATTACGTACATAAAATGGAACACCTGCCATGACAAATCCTGTGCTGATTGTACCCAGGAAAAAGGCTCCGACTAATGTCCCAATAACGCTAGGTTTGTCAAAAATTGCCCAGCCCAAAAATACAATGGCGTAATCAGTCAAGAGATAGTCTTGCCCGATCAACACCCAAGCACTCTTATTTTCTGAAGCAGTCAGAATACCACCAATGCCAGCCAGCAATCCGCAGATCACGAAGGCTAACATTTTGCAGAACTCAGTATTAACCCCGGAAAATATTGCTGCTGTTCTAGCTAACCCTGTAGAATAAAAAGCTCGACCTATCTTAGCGCGGTTAAAGGTGATATAAGCTCCTAGACAGATAGCTCCAAGCAGGATGGTTGGGACAGGGAAAGGCCCGACAGACCCGGCATACAAGAATCCAAAAGAATCACCCAGGTTTTCATGTATGTGATAGCCTCCACTATAAAGATAACTTAACCCAAAATAAATTGAGCCTGTCCCGATCGTAATAATCACATCAGAGAGGCCGAAGTAACTAACAAAGGCTCCGTTTACTATCCCAGCCAACAATGCCACCATCAACCCACTGAGAATCCCTAGAAACATATTCCCAGTTATGGAGGTCACATAACAAGTGGTCATTGAAGCAATTCCGGCCACTGATCCAAAGGATAAATCCCAATTGCCACTTATGATTACAAAGGTTAAGCCTAAAGATACGAGCGAGGGGATGCTGATCTCGACCAGAATGTTCCCTAGGGCTGTCCAAGAAAAGAAACCTTTAACAAACACGGAAAAGGCTATGTAGATCACCGCCAGTGCTGCGAAAAACAGATACCTTTTTCTATTCCCCAAGCCTCTTGTAAACCCGATGTCGTCGGTTTTTGTGCTCATTCTTCTCCCTTTATGCCGAACGAGCTAAGTAAGATTTTCTCCATAGTTGCCTCTTCACGTGTAAACTCCTTGTGAATTTCACCTTTGCGCATTACTAATATCCGGTCACTCAAAGCTAAGACCTCAGGGATCTCTGTGGAGATGAAAATTATCCCGGCATCTTTCTTTACTAAATCTGCCATAAGAACATAAAATTCCTTCTTGGCTCTGATATCAATACCAGTAGTAGGTTCATCGAAAATGTAAATCTTAGATTCGGCAAACATACCTTTACTCAGCACCACTTTTTGCTGATTGCCGCCAGACAAGAACTTTACCTTTTGCCTAATACTCGGTGTGGCAATGGAAAGGTTTGTTACGAACTCCCGAGCCACGGCTTCTTCTAACCGCGTATTAATCAGGCCGAAACGGTTAGCCACCTTATCCCGGTCATTTAAAGTAACATTTTCTTTTAATTCCATATCCAAAACTAGTCCTTGAGTCATTCTATCTTCTGGAGCAAGATATATTCCGTGTACTGACGCATCACGAGGAGAATTTATTTCTATCTCCCTTCCATCGAGATAGATTTGCCCTTTCTCTTTTGGATCAATTCCAAATACGATTTGGGCCAACTCTGTCTTCCCTGCCCCAATTAGCCCAGTGAAACTGAGTATTTCTCCCTGCCGAACTTCAAAACTGACATTCTTCACCATCCCTCCAGAAAGCCCTTTTACCGCCAAAATGGGTTTACCCAAGGGAACCTTTTCTTTAAAGAACTTTTCCTCCATTTCCTCGCCAATCATCATTCTTATCAAAGTTTCGACATCTAAATCCTTGGCTTCCAGTGTGCCAACTTTCTTCCCGTTTCTCAACACCGTGTTTCGATCAGCGATCTCTTTGACCTCTTCTAAGCGATGGGATATATAGATTATGGAACATCCTTTTTTCTTCAGCTCTCTGACAAGAGCAAATAGGGAATCTATTTCCTTGGAACTAAGCGGAGCAGTCACTTCATCCATTATCAGGATCGAGGCGTTTTGGGAAAGAGCCTTTGCAATGGCTATTATTTGCCGCTCACTGGGTGATAGTTGATGAATTGGAACATAAAGGCTGATCTGAATTCCCAAGTCTTGTAATAGGCTATGAGCTTTTTCAGCCATCTTTTTCCAATCAGGAATTCCAAATCTTCCTCTTATCTCATCTCCTAAGAAGATGTTCTCAACACCATTAAACTCAAGTACCAAATTGGGCTTCTGATAAATTGCGCTAATACCCACATCTTCAGCGTCACGGGGGGAATTGAACTCAGCACGTCTTCCTCCGACCTTGATCTCGCCAGCATCCTTTGTATAGACACCTGTCAATATCTTGATCAGTGTGGATTTACCAGCACCATTCTCCCCAATCAAGGCATGAACTTCTCCTGGCATCAAATCAAAGTCTACATCTTTTAGGGCTCGAACCCCAGGGAAAGCCTTGCAAATCCCAGACATTTCCAAAATAGCACCATTGTTCACTGCCTGCTCCTCTCTGCAAAATACTACCCTAAATGAGCCACAAATCTGAGAAGAATTTTCGCAAAGGTTTAAATGTCGAGAATTACCTCGGCATTTAGAAATGATTCATAAAGATCATATCGGTGAAATACAAAGTCTCATCCTGTCACTCCCGCGAAAGCAGGAGTCCAGTTGCGCCTTTTCACGGATCCCCGCCTTCGGGGGAATGATGTGGAAAAGAATGTCTGAGGGATCAAAAGAGCATCAGAAAAGTCCAGTATTTTTCGCTCAATTAGGGTACTATTAATGCCATCCCAACCATTGTATTTTGAAGTATACCTCCAAAAGCAAAACCCCTGGTCAGAATGGCATTAAATTAGCTGAAAATTATCAATATGCGCTCCCTTTACAGGACCCGCTTCATAAGTTCAGGATGATTTTTGATAAAACCGAGTTTATCCCATCCGAATGCACCCAAGCCACTAGGTGGACACCGATCTTTTGTAAACTTGTAAACGGGGGTAACGATAAGTTCCGCACACTCTCTTCCATGAAAGTACTCATAGGCAGAAGCAACAACTAGACGGACTGTTCCGCGTGGAGCCTGACCCATTATGCACTTGATTTGGGTGCCACTACGAAGATAATCCAGGGCTTGAGCAAACCCATCTATCCCGGTGACAATTAAGTTATCCATGCCAAGCTCCTTAGCGCAATCAGCCGCGGCAATTGCTGCGCCATCCCAAGAACACCACATCGCGTCAAGATCGCGATGTGCAGTAAGCATATTCTTTGCTACCTGTTTTGGCGTCAATGCTCCAACTGCACCGGGAATATACTTATACTCAGCTACCAATTCTATGTCCGGATAAAGCTCTAGAACATGATAGAGACCGAGTGACCTGGTCCACCAAGATCTAGACCCGCCCAAATTAATCGCACCAATTTTCCCTTTCCCTTTCAGTGCATCACAAATGAATTTACCTGTAACTTCCCCCATTCCGAAATCATTCTGTACCGAGGTGGACAAAGGCTTTGCCCCGTGAATATAAGAGCTACCGACGAAGACAGGAACTTTTAGTTTGGCGGCCTTGTTCACCACAGGCTCAAGAGGGAGTGTCACCGCTGGAAGGATAAAAATCGCATCAACTTTCAAACCAATAAAGTTATCAATTTGGCTAGCTTGCGTAACAGGACTGTACTGAGCATCCGCCCAATAAATCTTGCACCCCGGGAATTTCTTTAGGAGGTTCTCCTCAATTTCATCCTTCCAGGCGGCCCCATAATCATTGACAGACCACCCTAAAGAAACACCAAATCTGTATTTTTTCTCTTTAGCGAGCGCTGTTTTTTCGCTCATGCCTACTAACATAATCGATATTGCTCCTACGACAAATACTAATAATGCGATCGGCACAAATAATCTGGATCTTTTAAACATCTTGATACCTCCTTATCCTAAAATGATTTGCTTAAGTTTGTTCCCTTTCTGTGGCAAGCGTTCTGAGACAACAGCTAATTTCCCGCGCTGAAAAGCCTTTCTTTTGAGCTAGCGATGGCCTATGTATTTTTTATCCCTCCTTTCCGGTCCTATTTCTAGCTTTTGGCTTCTCAGAGTATGGGCCAATTAATGGCGAAGATAAACTTATTTCATTATATGAAATCGGATTTAATATATGATCGACAAATATAGAATAGAAAAAAATTTGTCAAGATATTTGTCAATGTATTTCAGAGACACGACACTAGTATCGTGGACGAAAATAGCTAAACAAATGCCTAATCATATGTTCCTTTATAAGGCCTCCATCCGAATTCCTCTGGTTTATAGGTAAGTTGCTCAGGGGTGAAAACCTGAATTGGCTTCATGTACGGAAAATCGAAATACTTCGTCTTCTTGACAACTTTCCCGACGCATATAGGGTGCATGAGCTGGTGGTCTTTAGCACGCATGGTTACGTTGCCTGTTGGTGCATTCCACTTGAGCCCCTCAAAGGCCTTGATAAACTTGTGTACATCGAGCGAACCAGCCTTTTTTACGGCCTCTCCATACAGCATCGCTCCGTTGTATCCCATCACAGTCAGTGTAGTAGGCCAGCTTCCCCCTGAGTTGTCGTAAAATACACCTTCAAATTTTCTTGCCTCCGGAGTGTTGAGACCCAGGACAAAGCAATCCACGCCAATGTTTCCTACAGCTTGATCTCCCGGCATCGCCGACAAAGTATTGATATCACCCATAAAGATAGCCGCAATCGGGATATTCAGACCAAGGCTTCGGCCTTGAATCATAAGCTGCATTTCATCGGTTCCCCAATTGCCGGTGACCAAATAATCCGCGCCAGAGGCCATGACCTTGCTGATATAAGGAGCAAAGTCTTTATTAAAAATTGGATGGAAATCTTTGCCCACGATTTCGGTATCCGGAGCTATCTCCTTGATGAACCTCTCGTAAAAATTAGCAATATCGTGGCCATAAGAGTAGTCCTGGTTGAGCATATATACCTTCTTAAATTGCTTTTGCTTACCACAGTATAGAGCTAGAGCTTTGGTCGCCGTTGCTGCATTTGAGCACGTACGAAAAACATAAGGGTTAAAATTCTCTCCGGTGACAGCCATAGCAAACCCACCAAAGACTATAAAAGGCTTTTTGTATCGAGGCATGGCTTGAGAGATCGCTAGTATTACGTTGGAACCTGACCCCGCAAATATAACATCACATTTGTCCTTCAGAACCATTTTCTTAAGCTTTTGGACCGCAATTTCGGGTTTCAGCTGGGTGTCTTCGACTATTATTTCGACTCGTCGGCCCAACAATCCACCAGTCTTATTAATTATATTGACCGCTAGCTGCACGCCCATGAGAAATTGATCTCCAGCAGATTTATGTGGCCCAGAGCGAACATCGTTGAAGCCTAGCCTCACCGGAGGTGCTGCCTGCACCTGGTTGAAGGCCAGAGTCAGCCCCACCAAGATCACCAATGAAACGCATACTTTTCTCATAACAAACCTCCTTTGTTTAATTGGTTTTGGCACCAATTGGGGTGCCGTGTTGTTTCCCTAACCTACTTTCATTCAGACTTCCAGATATTTTTTGCGGATATCATCCCGTTCCCCCAGTACCTCAGACTTCCCTTCCCACTGGATGATGCCCTTGCTCATTAAGTAAATCCTTTGGACCAAGCCCATGACCAGGGGAAGCCTCTGCTCCACCAATAACACCGTCGTACCTGAGGCGTTTATTTCCGTGATTGCCTTGCCCACCACCTCCACAATCATTGGTGCCAGACCTTCTGTGGGTTCGTCAACCAGGATCAATTGAGGATTCCCAATCAGGGTCCGTGCTATGGCCAACATCTGCATCTCACCGCCGGAAAGAACCCCTCCTTTTGAGCTGTGTCGCTCCCTCAAGAAAGGGAAGTACTCGTAACATCGATCAATGGTCCATCCCTCCTGAACATCTTTTTTGTAATGGCCAGGTTTGATGCCCATTATAAGGTTTTGGTGGACTGTAAGGTTGGGAAATATCCAGCGCTCCTCTGGCACGAAGCCGATTCCGGCAAGAGCTATCTGATGGGTTTTCTTGTGAGCTATTTCTTCACCTTTGAAAACTATAGATCCTGTGGTAGGTGGAGTCAGACCCATAATTGTCCGCAGGGTTGTAGTTTTGCCCACGCCGTTTCTACCCAAAAGGGCCGTGATTTCCCCTTGGGTTATTTCCAAAGAAATATCAAAGAGGACATGGCTTTTTCCGTAGTAAGTATTTACCTCGCGGAGCCGTAACATTTTCTATTGACCTCCGAGATATGCCTCCTTGACTTTCGGATCCTCCTGAATCTCTTCTGGAGAGCCGGTCGCCACAACCTTTCCGTAGTGGATTACCGTGATCATATCAGCCAATTTGAAGA
>SMTZ1_10004394_pt1 | contig 19362 bp, 20 predicted proteins | sample DeeMarSWOR136_30_FD_25667 | JGI IMG/M metagenome (IMG submission 25667)
GGGGGCGGGCTTTTATTTAATCGCCGCCGTAGCCGCGGCCATTATTCTGATTATACTGCTTCTTCCCCACCCCATCAGCTGAAGGCAAAGCCCGACCCTTACCTGAGGAAATGATAATGACACTGGCTGAAAAGATACTGTCGGCACACGCCAACAGAAAGAAAGTCATCCCGGGTGAGTTTATCACCGTGCGGGTTGACCTGATTCTGGCCAATGACATCACCGCCCCCATTGCCATCCGGGAATTCGGCCAGCTGGGGCTGGAACGTGTCTTTGACCCGAAAAGAATAGTCTTCGTGCCCGACCACTTCACCCCGGCCAAGGACATCGCCTCCGCCGAGCAGGTGAAGCTGGCCCAGCAGTTCGCCCGTGAGCAGGGCATAGGCTTCTTTGAACTGGGGCAGATGGGCATTGAGCATGTCCTTTTGCCCGAACAGGGGATGATACTGCCCGGCGATGTGGTCATCGGCGCTGATTCCCACACCTGCACCGGCGGTGCCCTGGGCGCCTTTGCCACCGGCATGGGCTCAACCGATATTGCCGCCGCCATGGCTACCGGCGACATCTGGATGAAGGTGCCACCGACACTCAAATTCATTTACCACGGTAAGCTAAAAAAATGGGTGGGGGGCAAGGACCTGATTCTATACACCATCGGCGATATCGGCGTGGACGGGGCACTGTATTCGGCCATGGAATTCACTGGCGAAGCCATTGACAGACTGTCAATGGACGGGCGGTTCACCATGGCCAATATGGCCATTGAAGCCGGGGCCAAAGCCGGGCTGTTTCAAGTTGATGCTAAAACCATAGATTATGTAAAGCCGAGAGCCAGGCGGCCCTATAAAGTCTATCAGCCGGATAGTGATGCCGAATACGACCGGGTTATTGAATATGACGTTGCCAAAATTGAGCCTCAGGTCTCCCTGCCCCACTCCCCAGCTAATACTAAGCCACTCAGCCAGGTGGGCAATATTGAACTTGACCAGGTGCTGATTGGCAGCTGTACCAACGGCCGCCTAGAGGACCTTGAGATTGCCACTAGTATAATTAAAGACAAGAAAATACACCCGGGGGTGAGGTGCATTATCATCCCCGGCTCGCAGCAGGTCTACCTGGATGCCCTGAGGGAGGGGCTGATGGAAATCTTTATCCGTGCCGGGGCGGTGGTCACCACCCCCACCTGCGGCCCCTGCCTGGGCGGTCATATGGGGGTTCTGGCCAACGGCGAGCGCTGCCTCTCCACCACCAACCGCAACTTCGTCGGCCGGATGGGCAGCCCTGAGTCCGAGGTCTATCTGGCCAACCCCGCCGTCGCCGCCGCCAGCGCCATCACCGGCAAAATCACCAGCCCGGAGGAGATTATTAAATAGATGCTAAAAGGCAAGGCTCACAAATACAGTGTTAGGGGATTAAAAGGGGCGAAGCCCCTTTAAAAAATAATCTTCCCTCTCCCCTTCATAAGGGGAGAGGGATAAAGGGTGAGGGGTTCTCAGATGTTAAAAGGCAAGGTTCATAAATACGGGGCGGATGTCAATACCGACGCCATTATACCAGCGCGGTATCTCAACGTGTCCGAGCCCGCCCAGCTTGCCCGGCACTGCATGGAGGATATTGACAAAGACTTCGTAAAAAAGGTCAAGGCAGGGGATATCATTGTCGCCACGACCAACTTCGGCTGCGGCTCATCACGGGAGCACGCCCCGCTGGCTATCAAAGCCTCGGAGATTTCATGTATAATTGCCCAGAGCTTTGCCCGTATTTTTTTCCGTAACGCCATAAATATCGGCCTGCCCCTGCTGGAGTGCGCCGAGGCAGTGGACAATACTGAGGCCGGTGATATACTGGAGATTGACCTCTCCGGTGGCAAGATTAAAAATCTGACCCGAAATATGAGCTTTAGCGCCGAGCCCTACCCCGACTTTATGGCGGAGCTTATCGCTGATGGCGGGCTGATTGAACATACCAAAAAGAGGTTGGCTAGCAGGAGGCACCAGAGTGAAGTTTGACCTGGCCGTTCTACCCGGTGACGGGGTTGGTCCCGAAATTATTGACGAAGCCATCAAGATATTGCAGGCTATAGCTAAAAAATTCAAGCACACCTTCAATCTGCGCTATGGCCTGGTGGGCGGGGTGGCTATTGACCAGGCGGGAAACCCCCTCCCCCCCAAGACACTCAAGCTATGCCAGAACTCAGATGCGGTGCTGCTGGGGGCGGTGGGCGGACCCAAGTGGGACGACCCCCGCGCCAAGACCCGCCCCGAGGACGGCTTGCTCACCCTGCGCAAGAAGCTGGGGCTATTCGCCAACCTGCGTCCGGTGAAGGTCTTCCCGGCGCTGGTTGACGCCAGCAGCCTGAAGCCGAAGCTGATTGAGGGGGTGGACTTTATCTTTGTCCGCGAGCTTACCGGGGGCATCTACTTCGGCCGCCCCAAGCGGGAGTGGCAGACACCCCAGGGCAGGCGGGCGGTCGATTCCATGACCTACACCGAAGCCGAGATTGAGCGCATTCTCAGGGTCGGCTTTGAGCTGGCGCGCACCCGGCGCCACCGGCTGGTCTCGGTGGATAAAGCCAATGTGCTGCAGACCTCCCGGCTGTGGCGGCAGATTGCCACCGAGATTGCCCCGCAGTACCCCGATGTGGAGCTGGAGCATATCCTGGTGGATGCCTGCGCCATGTGGCTGATGCTGAACCCGGCCCGCTTTGACGTGATTGTTACCGAGAACATGTTCGGCGATATTCTCACCGATGAGTCGTCAATACTGGGCGGCTCCATGGGCATGCTGGCCTCAGCCAGTCTGGCCGGCATACCCCAAGAAGAAGCCCGCACACTGGGGATGTATGAGCCGATTCACGGCAGCGCGCCTCAGATTGCCGGCTTGAATGTCGCCAACCCAATCGCTACTATGCTAAGTGCCGCCATGATGCTGCGCTACTCTCTGGGCTTAACCAAAGAAGCCCGGGCCATTGAGAGCGCGGTTGAGAAAGTATTAGATGAAGGCTACCGCACTTCTGATATAATGGGAGACGGTAAAACAAAAGTAGGCACCAAGGAGATGGGGAACCTGATTGCCGGTAAGGTGGGAGGCTAAATTGCCATCAATTCAGCTTTATGACACCACACTTAGAGATGGCGCCCAGCGAGAGGGCGTCTCGTTTGCGGTGATTGACAAGCTGCACATCGCCCAGAAGCTTGATGAGCTCGGTATTCACTTTATTGAAGGCGGCTGGCCCGGCTCTAATCCCAAGGACGTTGAATTCTTTGCCAAAGCCAAGAGTCTGGTTCTGGCCCAGGCCCGGCTGGTTGCCTTCGGCAGCACCCGGAGAGTCAAGGTGAAAGCCGAGCAAGATGCCAACCTGCAGGCGCTGGCCAGCGCCGGCGTGGGCACAGCCACCATCGTCGGCAAAAGCTCGGCACCGCAGGTAACCCAAGTGCTGGAGACTACTCTGGAAGAGAACCTGAGCATGATTGCCGACTCAATCGGCTTTCTCAAGGCAAAAGGGCTCACCGTCTTCTTTGATGCCGAGCACTTCTTTGACGGCTTCAAGGCGAACCGTGATTACAGCCTGCGCTGCCTGACCGCCGCCGCCGAGGCGGGAGCCGATTGCCTGGTGCTGTGCGATACCAATGGCGGGGCGCTGCCCGAGGAAGTAACCGCCGCGGTTAAAGCCGCCGCCAAAGTAAGCACTGCCCCCCTGGGCATTCATGCCCACAACGACGCCGAGCTGGCGGTGGCTAACACCCTGGCGGCGATAAACGCCGGCGCCGTTCAGGTCCAGGGCACCATCAACGGCTATGGCGAGCGCTGCGGCAATGCCAACCTCTGTTCCGTTATGCCCGCCCTGAAGCTCAAGATGAACATCAACTGCGTTTCCGATGCCCAGCTGGCTAAAGTGACCGAAGTAGCCCGCTATGTCAGCGAGGTAGCCAATCTCATCCCCGAGACCCACCTGCCCTATGTTGGCTCCAGTGCCTTCGGCCACAAGGGGGGACTGCACGTTTCCGGAATGATGAAGTGGGCGGGAAGCTACCAGCATATTGACCCGGCTAAAGTGGGCAACCAGCCCAGGATACTGGTCTCGGAACTGTCCGGGAAAAGGAACATCATCTACAAAGCCAAGGAACTGGGGCTGGCCCTGCCCCCCAAGGGTAAAGAGGCGCAGGAGCTGCTGGAGAAAATTAAGTTTCTGGAGAGCCGCGGTTTTCAGTATGAAAACGCCGAGGCATCATTTGAGCTGCTGCTGCACCGGGCCAAGCCCGATTATCAATCGCCCTTTGAGCTGGTTGATTTCATGGTCGTAGTGGAGAAGCGGCGCCGCATGCCGACCCAGGAAAACCTGACCGGAATGCTGTGCGAAGCGATGCTCAAAGTCAGAGTGGGCAACGAGATAATGCACACCGCCGCCGAAGGCAATGGCCCGGTTAACGCCCTTGACCTGGCCCTGCGCAAAGCCTTACTGCAGTTCTACCCCAGCCTGACCGCGGTGGAGCTGGTTGACTATAAGGTGCGCATCCTGGAAGAGAGCACCGGCACCGCATCTCAGGTTCGCGTTCTTATCGAGTCCAGCGACAGCGTAGAGCAGTGGCGGACGGTGGGTAGCTCCGCCAATATCATTGAAGCCAGCTGGCTTGCCCTCGCCGATAGCCTGGAATACTGGCTGGTCAAGCAAAAAAGGCGCCTGAGCGCCGAAGGGCGCGATGAGTAAAAACCGGCTTACCGGCCCGCTATTACGGGCTGATTACCGGTTGAAGAGAAAAAATTGGCTTTTCCGGGGCCGGAAGCGGAATTTTTTTACAATCTCGGCGTCAAAACAGGGCTAAAACTATTGACATTATAGCCTCAAATAGTTTATGGTTTCTATGTCTTCTGACAACCAAGAAAGAAGGAGGTAGACTAAATGCAAGCATACTGCGTAAAGTGCCGAGCTAAAAGGGAAATGAAAGACGCCAAGGGCATCGTAATGAAAAATGGTAAACCAGCGACCCAGGGCGTTTGTCCAGTATGCGGAACCAAAATGTTCAGAATTGGTAAGAGCTAGAACTTATACCGCAGATTATACCTTAAGGTATTCCAAGTAAAGGCCGGATGTTCCGATATAGTGGGAGTCTGGCCTTTTTGTTTTTACTAAATGCATGAATTCACCAAAAATGATACCATATCCCTGTAAAGCATAACTGAGGGGTATTATTCATGGCTGACCTCGCCATCATTATGGGTGCCGCTCTCGTCGGCGGGCTGATTGCCTACCGCTTCCGGGTGCCGGTGCTGCTCGGCTACCTTATCGCCGGGGTGCTCATCGGTCCCTTCTCCTTCGGCCTGGTCAAGAACGTGGACCTGATTGAGACCATGGCCAGCATCGGCGTAGTTCTTCTCCTGTTCACCCTGGGCATGGAATTCTCCCTGGGCGACCTGAGGCGGATGGGCAAGATCGGTCCGCTGGGTGGTAGCATCCAGATACTGGCTACGGCGCTGCTGGGCTTTGGAGTAGCTAAATACTTTTTCATCTGGTCCGTCCCCGATGCCATCTTTTTCGGCTTCCTGATTGCCCTCAGCAGCACCACCGTGGTGCTCAAAATTCTGGTGGAGCGGGGCGAGACCAACACCCCTCATGGCCGCATTATGATTGCCATCCTTCTCGTCCAGGACCTGGCGGTCCTGCCGCTTATGGTAATTCTACCGGCACTGGGCGAGCCGACGGCCAGTTTGATTTATTCCCTGGGCATAACCCTGGGCAAAGCCCTGCTCTTTCTGGGGGCGATGACCGTAATCGGCTTCTGGCTGATACCTGTTTTCCTGGGGCAGACGGCCGGCTCACGTTCCCGGGAACTGTTCCTGATTACCATACTAGCCATCTGTCTGGGGGCTGCCTTCGGCACTGCCTACTTCGGTATCTCAGCCGCCTTTGGCGCCTTCGCCGCCGGTATGCTGGTCAGCCGCTCCCAATTTACCCACCAGGCGCTGGCCGACGTTATCCCCCTGCGCAACGTCTTTGCCGCCCTCTTTTTCGTTTCCCTGGGCATGCTGGCCAGCCCCCGCTTTATCATGGACAACTGGAGCATGGTCTTACTGGTCGCCTTAATCATTATCCTGAGCAAACTTATCATCTGCACTCTTATCCCCAGATTCTACGGTTACAGCCTCAAGACGACACTTTTCGTGGGCGCCGGTCTGACCCAGGTCGGCGAGTTCAGCTTCGTCATCGGTCAGGCCGGGCTGGAAACCGGCGTAATGTCAGCCAACCTCTATTCTCTGATTCTATCCAGCGCCTTTATTACCATCCTGTTCACCCCGCTGGCCCTCAAACTGGCCGAGGTGACCTATAACTCCCTGACCACCTCCAGACGGCTGGCCCCCCTGAGCCGACTGGGCAGTGATAAGCCGCTGCTTGATATCAAAAAGAGACTGTCAGACCATGTCATCATCTGCGGTCACGGGCGCACCGGCGGTAACCTGACCGACATTCTGAAGGGCTACCAGATTCCCTATGTCGTCATCGACCTCAACCCCAGAATTATCGCCGAGCTCAGGGCACAAAAAATACCCTGCATCTATGGCGATGCCGGCAATACCCAGATTCTGAGCATGGCTCATGTAGAAAAGGCACGCGTCCTGGCGCTTACCTGCCCCGACCCGATGGCCGAGATAACCGCCACCAGCTACGCCAAACGGGTCAACCCCGATATTGATGTCATCGCCCGACTGCCGGAGACATCAGTCGCCGAGCGGCTGCGCAAACTGGGGGTCTCGGAGATTGTCGAGCCTGCCTTTGAAACCAGTCTGGAATTTGTCCGCCATATCCTGGGGTACTACAAAGTGGCTACCCACGAGATTGAGAGCATCGTTTGTCCCTTCATGAAAATACGCGAGGGTGAGGTTCCCCCCGAGCCGACTTCTAACCAGCAATAAGCCGCCGGGCAAGGTGAGATGAAATTGAGGGGGCTCTTTATGGTCGGCATATGGATTCTGGTTGTTATCACCGGTGCCTGTCTCCTTCTGGCCGGCGTTATCTTCGTCTTTCAGCCGCAATTTGTCTACTATCCGATACGCCCGGTTAGCGCCGACCCCGCTGACATCAGCCTTGAGTTTGAGAACGTCACCCTGGAAACTGCAGACGGCATCAGGCTCTCGGGATGGTTTATTCCCCGCCCCGATGCCCGCGGAGCGCTCCTGTTCTGTCACGGCAACGCCGGTAATATCGGCCACCGCCTGGAGTCTATGGCCATATTCCACCGGCTCGGGCTAGATGTTTTCATCTTTGACTACCGCGGCTACGGTCAGAGTGAGGGGAAACCCTCCGAGATGGGCACCTATCAGGATGCCGAAGCCGCCTGGCGCTACCTGACCGGGGAACGCCAGATAGAGCCGGGCCGGATTATTATTTTCGGGCGCTCCCTGGGCGGCGCAGTCGCCGCCTGGCTAGCACAGCACCACACCCCCGCCGCCATTATCCTAGAGTCCAGCTTCACCTCACTGCCCGACATTGCCGCCACCATCTATCCCTACCTCCCGGTCAGGCGGCTACTGCGTTTTAAATATGATACTACCGAATACCTGAAGAAAGTAGACTGCCCGGTGCTGATTGTGCACAGCCCCGACGATGAAATAATGCCCTTCAGCCACGGAAGGCGACTATTTGCCACCGCCCCGGAGCCGAAAAAATTTCTGGAAATCAGCGGTACCCACAACGAGGGCTTCCTGATCTCAGGCAGCCAATACCAAGAAGGCTTAAACGCCTTCATCACAGAGCATATAGACTAGACTTTCTGGGGGTATTACTCAGCCTGGCTATCTGATATAATGGCAGCACCCAATTTATTTGCTTCGTAAGTGATGAGCTTGAGGAGGTTTGCTTGTGTTGACCATCCGCCGGGAAGCCCCCGAAGATTTTGATGCTATCCGCCATGTTAATGAGCAGGCGTTTGGCCGTGCTGTTGAAGCCGACCTGGTTGACCATCTCCGCAGTCGCGGTGTTTTAACGATATCGCTCGTTGCCACCCAGGATGGTGAGATTGTCGGGCATATTGCCTTCAGCCCGGTAGCTGTAGAATCGGGACCTGCCAGCTTTGAGGCAATAACCCTCGCCCCGATAGCGGTTCTGCCCGCCCACCAGCGCCAAGGAATCGGCTCGCAGCTGGTCCGAGCCGGCCTCGAAGAATGCCGCCAACTTGGCCACGAAATAGTAGTGGTAGTGGGCCATCCCGAATACTACCCGCGCTTCGGTTTTGCGCCGGGTAAGCCCAGGGGTATCGGCTGTGAGTTTGAAGCTCCCGATGAGGCTTGGATGGTGCTGGAACTCCGGGAAGGCGCCCTGGCGGGAAGAGACGGTATCGTGAAATTTCAACCCGAGTTTCATGATGCCGTTTAGCTTGAAAAAGCATTTAATACTGGCATTGACAATCACCCCGAACCGGACTAGACTCAAAACAGCAAGGTTGGGGCAGGGAAGATGGGCATAAACAAAGGGCACTGGAAATCGCTGGCATAGTGGCAGTAGCCGGTGCCCTTTTTTATTTTGACTAAAAACCGAGGCTAAGGGCGAGGGAAGATGACTGAAGTCGCCGAACTGCTCAGTCCAGAAAGGAAAGAGGCGGCCGCCCAGCGGGCGAAATACCGCTCCAAAGCAGCCAGGTGGGACATAGATGTGGCCGTTTTTCTTTTCCTCGTTCTGATTACCATTATGATTCTGCTGTTTCAGGGAGTTAAAACCGAGATTATGGCGCCAGCCGCAGCGGTGGGTTTAGCCCTGGGCTGGCTCATGGGATGGAAAAAGGGACAACAGCTATACAAAATATTCTTCCGAGAGGAACTGGAAAAAGAGCTGAAGGACGCCATCGGCTGGGATAAAGAGGAAGCTATCGAGGAGCAAATTCAGCAAGCATTGCGAGAAAGATGGCGCTAGCTGGTGCCCTGTTTATCCACAATCAATAACTGGGCTTTAATGCCCGCCAATCTTACCACTGTACCGTTTTTCAACAAGTTCCAGGAATTCCATATGCGCATCCCTAGCCTGATTAAACTTTCATTATAGAGTACATTAAGTTTGAAGATAGCTCTCATATTGTCCACTTAGTGGTAAAATAGGAGCTGGATTAAATCAACATGAGTAACGTGTTATTAGCCTCAATCTGTGCCTGGGCATTAGCACAGCTACTGAAAGTATTCTTTGCCCTAATCGGCAAGAGACAAATAGATTTACATTTAATTGTCTCTACTGGAGGCATGCCCAGTTCGCATTCGGCAATGGTCTGTGCCCTGGCTACTTCAGTGGCTATAGTCGAGGGTCTGGATTCAGTGGCTTTTGGGATTGCCACCATTCTGGCTATGGTAGTTATGTATGACGCCGCTGGTGTGCGGAGCTGGGTAGGCAAACAGTCCGTTGTTTTAAACCGTATCGTCAAGGAAATTAGAACTAGGCGACCTCTATTTGAGTTGGAACGTGACCTGCGTGAGTTTATAGGGCATACCCCTTTTGAGGTTATTATTGGCGCTCTATTGGGAATTACCATTGCTTGGCTATGGTTTACCATAATTGCCCTGTGAACACTGTTCCCCATCAAAAAGATAAAGGCCGGGTATATCCCAGCCTTTATTTTGCAGATTAAAACGAGCTTATCTGCTTGACTTTACTTTGCGGAAGCAATCACTGCAATACACCGGTCGGTCTTCACGTGGCTGGAATGGGACTTCCGTATCTTTACCACACTCAGCACATACCGCAGGGAACATTTGGCGAGACGACATGTAAGCGTTGCCACTATTTCCGTAACGTGATTGCTTTCTTGCCTGGCGACACTCGGGGCAACGTTTGGGTTCGTTAGTATAGCCCTTTGACTGGAAGAATTCCTGCTCCTCAGCAGTAAAGGTAAAGTCGTTACCGCAATCGGAACATCTAAGTGTCTTGTCCTCGAAGCTCATAGGATGACCTCCTCTCTTTTTTACTTGGTTTGAGTTTTGGTCATCCAACACATGAGGGAATCTGTAATGTTCAACTCAGTTTGTGATAACCTTTACTATAACCTGTCATAATCATACCATAAATGACTTTGATTTTACAAATCAAGCTGTCAACTTAGCTTCAAGGGGGCAATTTCAGGTATTGACATCCATGTATTACAGGACTAAACTCAAGTTCAAAGCAGGACTAAACTCAAGTTCAAAAAGGAGTATCATATGGCTAAGGGAACAATCAGACGACTCACAGACCGAGGGTTTGGCTTCATCCAGACAGCGGAGGGCACAGACCTCTTCTTCCATCGCAACGAGCTTGAAGGAGTGGAATTTAATAGTCTTAGCGAAGGGCAAGAAGTGGAGTTTGAGAAGGGCCAGGGACGAGATGGTCGTCCACAGGCAGTCAAAGTGAGGCTTGCTGAGGCTAAGGTAAAAGAAGAACCGCTCTCGGCTGAAGAAACTACAGAAGCGCCCGAGGCAATTGAAGAAGGCTCAGTTGAAGGCGAGGTAAAAGAAGAGCCGCTCTCGGCTGAAGAAACTACAAAAGCACCCGAAGCAGCTGAGGAAGGCTCAACTGAGACTACTTAACAACTGTGACTCCCTACCCACCCAATAACCTGACAGGACTAAACTCTAACCACCTGTGAATTAACCTGAAAATAATGCTGGTTTGAGGGGTTGAGGCGATGAAGAAGGGCATCAGAACCGCTAATACATGGCGGTAGCCGGTGCCCTTTTTTGGTTTACAATCAAGCGGTTTATATTAATGGGGAATCTTTAGCTGGGGTGGTGGAGCTGAGGGGACTCGAACCCCTGACCTTTTGACTGCCAGTCAAACGTTCTCCCAACTGAACTACAGCCCCACTAAACCTGTCGGCACTAACCAATTTAACAAAAGAGGCACCAAAAGGCAAGATTCACCTACGGCAAAGTAGAGATAAGCAACCGGCGGCTAAAGCGGTGCGCCCAGCATGCGCAGTATTCCCCGCAGACCGTAGTAGCCGGCGTAAGCCACGGTAAAGCCCTTGACTGTCTTCCCCACCAGGCAGATAAAAAAGTATCTTTTTATGCCGAACCGCGATGCCCCGGCGGCGAGCGCTGCCGGATAGAAAAACGGGTTAAGTACTGCCGATAAAATAAATAGAGCCAGGGAGCCCCGGCGCTCAATCAACTTCATCATGCGCAGGTAGGCGGATTGAATTTTCCCGCTGGAATACATCAACGCCGTTCCCCCGCCATAGCCGGTCATATAGATAATCAAAGCGCCTATCGTTTCCCCCAGACCAGCCGCCACCCCGACCCAGTACGGGGTCAACACACCACCCAGGGCGAAGACCACCACCAGCATCGGCACCGGCACGATAATGGTTGCCCCACCCAGAATACTGATCCCAAAGGCACCGAGGTAACCATAACCTTCCAGTGTCCGCACAAATTCATAAAAATAGACGACGGCTACCGCCATGAAGAAGGTAGCCAACGCGCCCAAGATGCCGACAATATAAACCCACTTTGCCGAACTGTGCTTTACTTCCGGCTCCAAAAATCAGCCTCCTCACTTTATGGGGCGATTAATTATAGCAGGTAAAAGCTACTTGGGCTACTAACCGCCTGACTTTCGGGCAACTTTGCGAGCTATTTTGGTGGTAAAGGTTAACGCCTCACCCCTAAGGTCAACGACAACGGTGTCACCCTCTTTATACTCGCCGCTGAGCAGCTTGGTTGACAGCGGGTTCTCCACATAGCGCTCAATGGCCCGCCGCAGCGGTCGCGCCCCGTATACCGGGTCGTAGCCTTTATCCGCCAGCCACGATTTAGCCTTCCCGGTTATCTCCACCCCCAGCCGGCGTTCAGCCAGGCGCTGCTGCAGGTCGGCGACCATAAGGTCAATAACGTGCCTCAGTTGCTCCCCGGTCAGCTCGTGGAAAACAATAATCTCATCCAGCCGGTTGAGAAATTCGGGGCGGAAGGTCTTCTTCACCTCAGCCATCACCTTCCCTTTCATGTCCTCATAGCTCCGCTGGCGGGCGTCAGCTTCTTTCTTGCCGGCAAAACCGAGGCTTGCCTCACGCCTGATTAGCTCCACACCGGCATTGCTGGTCATAATTATTACCGTATTCTTGAAATCCACCGTCCGCCCGTGACCATCAGTCAGCCGACCGTCATCAAGCACCTGAAGCAGGCTGTTGAAGACCTCAGGGTGCGCCTTTTCAACCTCATCAAGCAGAATCACCCGGTAGGGGCGACGCCTGACCGCCTCGGTGAGCTGCCCGCCTTCCTCAAAGCCGACATAGCCCGGTGGGGCACCGATAAGGCGGGATATAGTGTGCTTCTCCTGGTACTCAGACATATCCAGGCGCACCATGGCATTCTCATCGTCAAACAGGAAGCGGGCCAGGGTACGTGCCAGCTCCGTCTTGCCCACCCCGGTCGGCCCCAGGAACATAAAGCTGCCAATGGGCCGCCCCGGGTCCTTCAGTCCGGCCCGGCTGCGGCGGACGGCATCACTAACCGCCCGAACCGCCTCCTCCTGGTTTACCAGTCTATCGTGAATCCGCTCCTCCATATGGAGCAGCTTCTCGGCTTCACCCTCCAGCATCTGCGATACCGGGATGCCGGTCCACTTTGAGATTAGCTCGGCAATATCCGCTTCCTTGACCACGCCGCTAATCTTCTCCTGCTTCATCCAGCTATCTCTTGCCTTCTGGTATTCACCATCCAGGCGTAACCGCTCGCTCCTGAGCTGAGCACTGCGCTCATAGTCCTGGCGCTGCGAGGCTGACTCTTCTTCGTTGGCCAGCTGCTTCAGGCGGCTCTCCAGCGACTTGACCTCAGCCGGGGCGCTCTCGGTATCAATGCGCAATTTACTGGCGGCTTCATCAATCAGGTCAATCGCCTTATCGGGCAGGTGCCGGTCGGAAATGTAGCGCTGGCTCAGCCGGGCGGCTGCCTCCAGCGCCTCGTCACTTATCTTAATCTTGTGGTGGGCTTCGTAGCGGGGACGGAGCCCGCGCAGCATCTCAATGGTCGCCTCCACACTCGGCTCACCGAGAAAAACGGGCTGAAGCCTCCGCTCCAGTGCCTTGTCCTTCTCGATAAATTTGCGGTACTCATCCAGAGTGGTCGCCCCGACACACTGCAGTTCCCCGTGGGCCAGGGCCGGTTTGAGCATGTTGCTGGCGTCAATTGACCCCTCCGCCGCCCCAGCACCGACCACGGTGTGAATCTCGTCAATAAACAGCACCACCTCGCCGTGGGCGAGACGGACCTCATCCATAACCGCCTTCAGCCGCTCCTCAAACTCACCGCGGAACTTGCTCCCGGCAACCAGAGCCCCCATATCCAGGGCCACTATCCGCCGTTCTTTAAGCGAATCGGGGACATCATCGGTGACAATCTTCTGCGCCAGCCCTTCGGCAATGGCCGTCTTGCCCACCCCGGCTTCACCGACCAGCACCGGGTTGTTTTTGGTGCGCCGGCTCAGTATCTGTATCACCCGCTTAATCTCGTCTTCCCGGCCGATAACCGGGTCAAGCTTCCCCCGACGCGCCATCTCGGTGAGGTCACGGCCGTATTTGGTCAGGGAACGGTACCGGGTCTCAGCCTGGGCATCGGTAACCCGGTGCCCGCCGCGAAGCTTCTGCAAAGCAGAATACACCTTCTCCTGGTCAACGCCAGATTTTTTGAGGATTTTAGCCGCTTCGCCGCCCTCGGCGACAATGGCAATAAACAGGTGCTCGGTGCTTATCAATTCGTCCTTAAGCCTTTCCGCCTCGGCTCTGGCCAGCTCACCAATGCGGTTCATCCGCGGTGTCGGGTAAATCTGCGCTGCCTGATAGGCCGCCTCCGGCGTTCCGGTCAGAGTCTCTTCCACCTCGCGCCTGATTGCCGCCACATCCGCCCCAAGCTCAGTTAATAGCTCGCCAACCAGCCCCTCCTCCTGCTCGAGCAGTGCCTGCAGGAGATGCTCAACATCCCACTGGGTATGTTTATACTGACGCACCAGCTCTATCGATGCCGCAATCGCTTCCTGGGCCAGTTCGGTAAATTTTTCCTGCCTCATTGATTGCCCCTCCTCAGCTTCTTTATCTCTGATTCCAGCTGTTCCACCTCATTTTGCAGTTCAGCCAGCCGCTGGGACATCCGCATAATGACCTCTATCCCGGCCAGATTGATGCCCAGGTCCTCCATGAGGCTCTTCACCCGCCGCAGCAGGGCAATACGCCAATCCGCTCATAATACCGCAAAGTGTGCACCTGAACGCCAACCAGCCTCGCCGCCACACTTATCACATAACAGGGTTCGCTATTTTGACCAACCATAATAACCTCCCCATTTAGCTACTGCGCTGAAGCCGACTGAGCTGCTCAAATAGCTTCTTCTCCTCCTCAGAGAGCTTGGTCGGCAGCACTACATTCACCTTAGCCAGCAGGTCACCGTAGCTGGCATTGCCCAGATGGGGCATGCCCTGACCGGTGAGCCGGAAGGAGCGCCCGTTCTGGGTCTCGGCGGGTATCTTCAGTGCCAGCTTTCCCTTGAGGCTGGGCACCATCACCTCGCGCCCCCCAGTACCGCCGCCGTTAACGGCACCCCCACCTCGACATACAGGTCATCGCCCTTACGCTGAAACTGGGGGTGCGGCTTAACCGACACCACCAGGTAAAGGTCACCACTGGAAGCACCGGCATAGCTCGGCTCTCCCTTACCGGCAACACGAACTCGAGAGCCGTCCTTCACCCCGGCCGGAATCTTGACCTCAAGACGCTTCACCGCCGGTGCCAAGCCCGAACCGCGACACGCCGGGCAGGGCGTGTTTCGCACCAGCCCGCTACCCTGGCAGCTGGAGCAGGGCTGCGCCGTCTGGAGGGCAATGGTCCGCTTGGTGCCGCGGTAGGCTTCCTCCAGGGTAACCGCAATCGGGTGTTCAATGTCCCTCCCCCGCCTCGGTCTTGCCTGGCGACGGCCCATACCAAAAAGGTCACCAAACAGGCTACCAAGGTCTTCCTCAAAGCGCAATCCCGGACCACCAGCCTGACTGAATTCCCAGAACTGCGTCTGGGGGCGTTTAGCCCGGGTAAACTGCTCGGCAAACTGCCACTGCTCACCATACTGGTCATATTTTTGCCGCTTCTCCGGGTCAGCCAGGACCTCGTAAGCCTCGTTTATCTCCTTAAACCTGGCTTCAGCTGACTTGTCACCCGGATTAACATCGGGGTGATACTGCCGGGCCAGCCGGCGGTAAGCCTGCTTTATCTCCTTTTCGCTGGCGCCGCGGCTAACCCCCAATATAGCGTAATAGTCCTTGTTGGCCATTTCTATTCCTTTATTCTCCACTCATTATAACCAATTTTATAATTTATTTCAATATTTATTCACAGGAAAGTTAATAAATTTTTATTATACTCCCGGCAAATCCCGGGGAAAGGTCAAAACTCTGGCCTAAAACTTGACAAGTTAGCTTTTGCCTGCTTAAATAATAAAGTAAGCTAACTTCTTGCCCTGAGCGATAATGCGAAACGGGTTTTCCTCCCGAAATTTTTAGCCGGTTCCCAGATTAATTCAAGCTTTCCCGGTAGTTTATAATTTGGTTTCCTGTGGGAGTATGTCAAAGTATATCTTTGTAACTGGTGGCGTAGTTAGTTCCGTCGGCAAGGGTATCACCGTTGCCTCCATCGGCACCCTTTTGAAGAGCCGCCAAATCAGCGTCGCTGTTCAGAAGCTAGACCCCTACCTCAATGTTGACCCCGGCACTATGTCCCCCTATCAGCACGGTGAGGTGTTTGTCACCCGGGATGGTGCCGAGACCGACCTTGACCTGGGTAACTACGAACGCTTCATTGATATTGATATTACCGCCGACTCCAATGTTACCTCAGGACAAATCTACAGCGCCGTTATTGCCAAGGAGAGGCGGGGCGATTTCCTCGGTGGCACCATTCAGGTGGTACCCCACGTTACCACCGAGATAAAAGAGCGCTTTAAAAAGCTGGCCGATAAATCCAAGGCTGAGGTAGTTCTTATCGAGGTCGGCGGCACGGTGGGTGATATTGAGGGGCAGCCCTTCCTGGAGGCAATCAGACAGATGAGAAACGATGTTGGGCGGGACAATGTGCTCTATATTCATGTCACCTTCCTCCCCTACCTCAGCTCCACCGACGAAGTGAAGACCAAGCCCACCCAGCACAGTGTTAACGAGCTGCGCCGGATGGGTGTTCAGCCCGACATTATTATCTGCCGCAGTGACCACCCTGTCTCGGAAGGGGTGAGGGACAAGATATCCCTGTTCTGTGACGTGGAACGGAAAGCGGTCATATCATTACCCACCGTAGAGACTATCTACGAGGTACCAATGGTGCTGGAAGAAGCCGGACTGGGGCAGCTGGTGGTCAACCGGCTCAGCCTTAAAGCCAAGCGAGCTAACCTGAAAGAGTGGCAGGAGCTGGTCAGCTCCCTCAAAGACTGCCGGGAACCGGTCAACATTGCTCTGGTCGGCAAGTATGTCGAACTGCGGGATGCCTATTTCTCGGTTCGGGAAGCACTATGCCACGCTGCCGTCTATCACGATAGAGACATCAACCTGGTCTGGGTTCAATCTGAAGACCTGGAAAAAGACGGCTGCGAGGCGCTGCTGCGCTCGGCTCAGGGTATAATCGTTCCTGGCGGCTTCGGCATTAGAGGCATAGAGGGCATGATAAAGGCCGCCACCTACGCCCGAACCAATGAAATCCCCTATCTGGGATTATGCCTCGGCCTGCAGGTGATGGTAATTGAGTTTGCCCGCCACGTATTTCGTTCCCCGAAGGCAAACTCCACCGAGTTTGACCCCAAAACCCCTTATCCCGTCATTGACCTTCTACCCGAACAGAAGAAAATAAAAGACATGGGGGGAACGATGCGCCTGGGTAACTACCCCTGCCAGCTGGTGCCGGGCAGTCGCGCCGCCCGTGCCTACGGAGAGAGCCTGGTTAACGAGCGCCACCGGCACCGCTTTGAATTTAATAATGAATTCCGGGACAAACTGGAGCAGGCTGGCATGATTTACAGCGGACTATCCCCCGATGGCAGTCTGGTTGAGATCTGCGAGCTAGTCAACCACCCCTGGATGGTAAGCTGCCAGTTCCATCCCGAATTCGGCTCTCGCCCCAACCGACCACACCCTCTGTTCCGCGACCTTATCGGTGTCGCCAAAGATGTCCTGCGCGAGGGGGCGCAACCGCCGTTACCCCTTTCGTCGTAGTTTACTGATAAAAAAACCGCCCCTCAATTTTGATGGGGCAAATTTAGGGAGGATAACTCAATAGAAACCATAAATGAGGTTACAGTATGGAAATTAGTCAACTAGAAAACAAGACCAGAGAAGAACTGCTTGAGCTAGCCAAGGAAGCCGGTGTCCCCAACTATGCCACTCTCAAGAAGCAAGACATTATTATGCGCCTGCTCCAGACACAGGCAGAGCAACAGGGCTACATCTTCTGCAGCGGCATTCTGGATATCATGAACGATGGCTACGGCTTCCTGAGGCAAAACACACTGCTACCCAGCTCAAATGATGTCTATGTCTCCCAGTCCCAAATCCGCCGCTTTGGGTTGAAGACGGGTGATATGGTTGCCGGTCAGGGTAGAGAGCCTAAGAGTGGCGAAAAGTATTACAGCTTGCTCCGGGTAGAAGCGATTAATGATATCAACCCCGAACTGACCAAAGAAAGGCAATACTTCGGTTCACTTACCCCTGTCTTCCCGGACAAAAGGATTAATCTGGAGGCTTCACCCACCGACCTGTCCACCCGACTTCTGGACATGATTGCCCCTATCGGTCGGGGGCAACGGGGCTTGATAGTATCACCACCCAAGGCAGGTAAGACCGTGCTCCTTAAATCCATCGCCAACGCCACCTCCACCAACCATAGTGATATTCACATAATGGTGTGCCTTATCGGGGAGCGACCGGAAGAGGTCACCGATATGAGACGCTCGGTTAACGGTGAAGTAATCGGTGCCACCTTTGATGAGCCGGTAGAGAACCAGACCCGTGTCGCCGAACTGGCTCTGGAGAGAGCCAAACGCATCGTGGAAAGCGGCAAGGACGTTTTTATCCTTCTGGACGGTATCACCCGGCTCACCCGCGCCTATAACCTGGCGATGCCCTCCAGCGGGCGCACCCTCTCCGGTGGTATTGACCCGGTGGCACTCCACCCGGCGAAGCGCTTCTTCGGCACCGCCCGCAATACCGATGAGGGAGGCAGCCTTACTATCATCGCCACCTGCCTGATTGACACCGGCAGCCGGATGGATGACCTTATCTACGAGGAGTTTAAGGGGACCGGCAATATGGAGGTCCACCTCGACCGCCGCCTGTCCGAGCGCCGCATCTTCCCCTCGATGAACATCGAGGCCAGTGGCACCCGGCGGGAAGAGCTACTCATGGACCAAGAGACGGTAAAACAGGTATGGTTACTGCGGCGCATGGCATCCATGATTTCCTCTGACTCAGTCAATTTCACCGAGGCTACCGAACGAGTCCTAGAACGCCTGGCCAAGACCAAAACCAATGCCGAGTTCCTCGCCAATCTGAACCGGGAAATATAGCCTTTTGAGGAGAAAATGGGGCATTGGCTTAAACAGAACTGGCCCACGCTAACCGTAGCCTTGCTGGTTGCCCTGTGTGTCGGCGTTGCCCTGCTGCTGCGTATTTATCTCCCCTATGACAAAATCTTCAGCGGGGACTTTATCAAGTTCAGCGGTACTGATGTCTACCACCATATGCGGCTGGTTGACAGTCTGGTCTACAATTTCCCGCACCATACCGTTATTGACCCCTACCGCATCTATCCCGGCGGCACCGGGACAATCAGCCTTTCCTTCTTTGAGTGGCTCCTCGCCATCACCATCTGGCTGGTCGGCTTAGGCTCCCCCACCCAGCACACCATTGATGTGGTTGCCGTCTATTTCCCGACGGTGCTGGCCGGGCTGACCATTATCACCGTCTATTTCCTGGGCAAGGAGCTCTTCGGTCGCGGGGCGGGGGTGGTTGCGGCCGGTCTGATGGCCGTTACCCCCGGTGAATTTCTGGGGCGCTCAATCCTCGGTTTCACCGACCACGATGTGATTAATACCCTGTTCACCGCGCTGACCATGCTCTTCCTGCTCCTCGCCATCAAAGCCGCCCGGCAGAGGGAGCTGTCCCTCAGTCACTTTTATCAGCGCCAGTGGGCGGTAATTGCCCGGCCGGCGCTTTACAGCCTGCTCGCCGGTGTTTTTCTCGGCTTATACCTCCTTACCTGGCTGGGGGCGCTGCTCTTCGTTTTTATTATCGCCGCCTACTTCATCATTCAGTCCATCATTGACCACCTGAGGCACAAGTCCACTGACTACCTCTGTCCGATTGGTGTTATCCTCTTTCTGGTTGCCCTG
>SMTZ1_10007360_pt1 | contig 19362 bp, 16 predicted proteins | sample DeeMarSWOR136_30_FD_25667 | JGI IMG/M metagenome (IMG submission 25667)
GGATCCTTGGCTTGCCTCAAAAAGACAATCTCAAAGAAAATGCCCAAGAGGATTGCGAATACAAATGTGAGAGCTGCCGCCCAGGGAAAAGGAACATGATAGGCATCGAGAAGGGTGAAGGCCACGAACGTGCTGACCATGGCCATCTCTCCCTGTGCAAAGTTCAAGACATCAGAAGTTTTGTAAATAATCACCATGGCAATAGCGAGGAGGGCATAACAGGCTCCAACCGCCAAACCACTCACAATGAGCTGAGCAAACATCTTTCCTCCAAATTAAATGCGGAGTTCGGATTGCGGATTTCGGATTTCAATCCGTAATCCGCATTCCGAACTCTGAAATCAAAAGGGCCATGTCTTCCAGTACTTTTTCGTACGAATCCAGAATCCAAAGATTCCCAAGGGTTCAAAGAGGACGATCAGAACCATGATCAATCCATAAACAATCACAGCGATATTCGAGATGCCACCGACTGACATATACTTCTGTGAGAAAGTGACGAGTGCAGGTCCGATCGCTGGAATATCTTGAATCGCCTGGAGTTTGATATCGAGATAGGTCATGAGAGCGGCTCCGGCGATGGAGCCCATGATCGATCCGAGTCCTCCCACAACCACCATCGCCAAAAAGGTGATAGACATGATGAGATGAAAGCTCTCAGGATTGATGAATCCAAGAATAAAAGCGTAAAGGCCACCTGCAATTCCTGTGTAAAAGGCACTCACCGCGAAAGCGAGGGTCTTGTAGTAGGTGAGATTGACCCCCATTGCCTCCGCGGCGATGTCACTATCTCGAATGGCGATGAAAGCGCGACCGACTCTTGTTTTAATCAACTTCACTGCACCGATTACCATGACGACAGCGATGACCATGATCATATAATAAAAGTGGATATCCTTCATCGGAGTTCCGAAGAGATAGAGTTTTGGGGCCTGAAGTCCCATTCTTCCCCCAAAGAATTCCAGATGCTTGATAATGGTGGTGACCGTCATGCCAAAACCGAGCGTTGCGATAGCAAGATAGGGTCCCTTCAATCGAAGGGCTGGAAGGCCTAAGATAAATCCAAAGACGGATGAAATGAATCCGGCAATGGGGAGGGCGATAGGGAAGGGAAGCCCTCCTTTCAATTTGAGGAAGACCGTTGTGAAAGCTCCGATGGCGAAGAATCCTGCATGTCCCATCGATATCTGGCCCGTATATCCCACGAGGATATTCAAGCCGATGGCCACAATGGCATGGATGGTGATGAGATTAACAATATAGATGGATAGCCCAAGGAGGTGATACTTGGTGATGAGCCACGGCAAGATGGCCAAGAAGACGAGGAAGACGATAGACCAAAATAGAATCGTCCCGCTCTTGAAGAGCTCAATGTCCTCGTAATAGTCACGCTTCATGTCCATGGAGGACGGCCCTCTGAAGGTTTTGTTTAAAATAATTCCGGGTGCGTTTCCTTTGCCTGCGGCAGGAAGGGTAGATAGGAGAACACACCATTTAAAAGCCTTGTAGGAGAACAGATCTTACCTTGTTACAAATTTATCAAAGCCAGTATTATATTCGCGGGGTCATTGTTGTCAATCTTTATTTTTGAGATTTCTGAAAAAGTGCCGAAATCTCTGATTACGCAGATGAGGAAAGATTACACCGATTTGAAATACCTTGAAAGCAGACAAAAATGAATATGGCCATTTGAATGATTCCTTGTTATAAATGGTTGAAACTCCTAAATAAGGGGGCAGAAATGATAGAGAATAGAGTGAAGAAGGGACTGTGCGGGATCTGTCCATCGGGGTGCGGGATTGATATCGTGATGAAAGGAGAGCGACTCCATCAAATCAAACCGATGGAGGGTCACCCTTTGGGGATTGTCTGTACTCGAGGAGTTCATGCCGAAGAGGTGGTCTATTCCCCAGATCGGGTGCCTTCCCCGATGAAACGGAAGGGTCCCCGGGGCGAAGGAAGATTGGATAAGATCTCCTGGGAAGAGGCTTATCAACTCTCCGCCCGGCTGATTCGGGAGGTGGCGGATAAATACGGGCCGGAGTCTATGGCCATCTATTCTGGGAGGGGTGGTTTTGAGCAGTCGTTACTCGATCTGTTTACAACAGGGGGCCACGATACGATCTGTTCAAATTTCCTTTTCCCATTGGGTTCACCCAATACCTTCAGTTGCAGTTCCCTCTGTAATAATGCTCACCGAGTCATGGCGCCCGCTGCCACTTTCGGGACTTCCTATGATCATCTCTTTCCTGATTTTGAGAGAAGCGATCGGATTGTGGTCTGGGGTTCAAATCCTGCTACTGATTCTCCTCCTATCAACTTGAAAAAAATCTTAGAGGCTAAGGATCGAGGGGCGAAGGTCATTGTGATCGATCCCCTTAAGACTTATACGGCGGAGAAGGCGGATGAATGGATTGGAATCCGGCCGGGAACAGATGGAGCGTTGGTCCTTGGAATGATCCATGTGATGATGGAGAAAGGGCTCTATGACACGGCTTTTGCGGACGATTGGACACAGGGGTTTGGAGAGTTGAGAGAGTATGTTCGAAAATTTTCCCCATCCGAAGTGGAAAAGATGACCTGGGTTAAGGCCAGGGAGATCGAGAGATTAGCCGAGGATTTGTCGAGGCCCAGAACCTCTTTGCTTCTTCACACTGGCCTCGAATATACGAACAGCGGTGTTCAAAATATCCGCGCCCTCCTCACGTTATGGGCCCTTTCAGGAAATCTCGATCAGCCCGGAGGAGTGGTCTTCCGGATGCGTCAGGATCTTCCCGTTCAAAGAAATCGAATCGAACCGCCGAAAGGAAAGCCAGCCATTGGTTCGGATCGTCATCCCTTGTTTTGCGACCTGAACAACTGCGGCCATTTTTTAGAGATGCCCAGGGCAATTCTCGAAGGAACTCCCTATCCCATCCGGGGTTTGATCGTCCTGGGAGGTTCTATCGTTACGGCCTTTCCAAACCCAGAGCAGTGGAGACGGTCCTTTGAGAAACTCGACTGTTTGATCGTTATTGACCGCTTTCTCACGAACGAGGCGTTTTATGCTGATGTCGTCCTCCCAGCCACGACCATGTTTGAGATCACTTCCTACAAGCGTTATCCAGGACATCTCTCTTTTCGAGAAAGGGTTATTGTTCCTGTGGGCGAGGCAAGAAATGACTACCTTATATTGGCCGAGTTGGCCAAGGCATTAGGTTACGGAGATCGTTATCCTCAGTCTGAAGAGGCGATGCTCCAATTCGTGCTCGATAAATCTCCCATTTCCCTAGAGCAATTAAAATCAAAACCCGATGGCATTTCACTCCCATCGCCTCCGATGGTCTATGAAAAATACAAGAAAGGCCTGCTTCGAAAGGATAAGAAGCCGGGGTTTGAAACTCCTTCGGGTAAGTTTGAAATCTCTTCAACGTTGTTAAGCAAGTATGGCCACGATCCACTTCCAGTCTATCAAGAACCTGTCGAAGGACCGATCGGCTCACCGGAATTGGCAAAAGAGTTTCCGCTCGTCCTCACAACTGGGACTCGAATTCAATCTGCTTTTAGAAGTCAGCACCTCAATATTCCAGGCCTCCTTAAACTTCAGGACAAACCTAATATTCTCATCCATCCTGAAGATGGCAAACCGAGGGGGATTCAAGATGGAGATAGAGTCTGGATAAGGACAAAAAGAGGGAAGGTACTTTATTACGCCAAGGTGACAGAGCGGATTGTGAAGGGTGTGATCGAGGCCAACATGGGGGGAGGAGGTCCCCTTCAACCCCAGGCGTGGAGAGAGGCCAATGTGAACGACCTGACGGATCCAGATAATAGGGATCCTATCTCGGGGTTTCCCGTGTTGAAGGCGATGTTGTGTGAGGTGGAGAAAGCGTAAAGAGGAGTCTTAGAATAATGGAATGTTGGAGGAGTGGCATAATGGGTCAATAACGACCCAGGTGGAGAGTGTCTTGGGAGTTTTCGACTTTATTAAAGGAGGGGGACAGAGGTTGAGAGGAGGACTGCCACCTCCGATTAAAAAAGAAGACCGAACTTACGATGAACTCATCGATGAGATCATGAAGTGGAATATTGAGCAGACGGATATCTTGAGCGTATTGAGGAACGAGATTCAGGAGGGGAAGCTTGACTCCTGGTCCCTGGCATTGGAAACTGGGGTGAGAAGGGCGCTCGACCCCGCCTCGGGGCCTATTGACAAGAGTCCTCTCTTCCCCATTTTTCTTGATCTGTACAAATTCATCAAAGGGTTGAGGACAAAATTATTGACGAATCCTACGATGAAGAATGTGAGAAAAATGGAGAAGGCAGATTCCCTCTCCGTTTGCATCATTTGTGGTATCCGAGCCTTGCAAAAAGAGAGGGGCGCGAAAAGAATGATCGATACGATCCAATGGATGCTCTTGGAGAGGTATTTGGGATCGGTGTGAAAATGTGAAACTATGCCTTTTGGGAATTCAGGCAAATGCTAGAGAGTTCAGGGATGTTTACCATATTATAAGGGTTGACTTTTTAGGATAGTCTTATAAAATAGGCTCTAAAATGGGCGCTTAGTTCAGGGGGAGAACGCCTGCTTCACACGCAGGAGGTCACTGGTTCAAATCCAGTAGCGCCCACCATTTTTCCCCTCCGCAAAACTCGTCCTCGGCCAATATCCCTTTCTCTACAAGCAACCTGGTGAAGGCCTCCTACTCGACTACCTGAGACATTGAGAGTTCTTCAAAGGAAACGAGTTGTTTGGGGTCAAGGGCGATTGCAATAAAGACCCCCTGAAAGGGTGGCAAATTCCAAAATCATTTTCCCTTTAGTTTTGGTTCCCTTAGAAGGTGACTATGATTCTTAACAATTTCTTTCAGTAAAGACTCGTCTAATTTAGCTTCATAGAGCGTTGAGACACTAGAGAGCTGGATCAGTTCTACTTCTACTCCCTGGAGATTGGTTTCCTCGAGGTTGGCTGCCTGGAGATGGGTCTCCATGAGGTTCGCCCCCTGGAGATTGGCTTTCCAAAGGTTCGCTCCCTTGAGATTGGCACCCCGGAGGTTCGCTTCCTGGAGATTGGTCTCCATGAGGTTCGCCCCCTGGAGATTGGCTTTCCAAAGGTTTGCTCTCTGAAGATTGGCCATCCCGAAGCTCGCTCTCTGGAGATTGGCATTTCCCAGCTTCGCTCCCATGAGATTGGCACCCAAGAGGTCCGCTCCCATGAGATTGGCACCCCAAAGGTTCGCTCCCTGGAGGTCGGCTTTAAAGAGGGTCGCTCTCTGCAGAATTGCATTGAGCATTGTAGCCCTACGAAGGTGAGCACTCACCAAATCAGCTTTTTTTAGAACGCTATTAATGAGAATTGCCCCTTCCATGTGAATCTCCCTAAAATTCCCCCAATAGAGTCCTTCGTAGTCCTTATCTTTTTCCGGTTCAGTGATCAGTTTTTGATAACTCAAATCGACACAAACAAGTCGGGTAAGCCATGAATCATACCTCTCCCCCTTGCCTCCTTCTTTCGCCCATGGAATTAGAACGAATATTAGGACTCCCTCAAATGCAAAAACAAAACAGATCGCAATTAACCTCATAACCATCCACCTAATGGGTTTTCGCCATTGCTTTGGTTCGTATTTGCTCCAGAACCAAAACACCACAAGTGTTATAATAATTGATAGTATGCAAATAACATAGGACCAGAAAAAATCATGCTTCTTGATGAACCAGAACGCGTTGAGATTCAGAACTATTGGAAGTAAGATCCAAAGAGAAAGGCTTACCGTCATGATTTGTAATCTTCCTATGATACCAGGTTCAGGGTCTTCGGCAATATTCAACATCCAAGGGTAAAGACGTCTTTTTTCAACTGGTGCATAATTTTCTCGCAGATCCGAAGTCAAGCCCTTTAGTCTCTGGAGATACAACTGCAAATAAGCGAAAACTATTAACAGGATTATTGGGGACAGAATAAAAAAACCATTGAGAGAAACATCCAGGTTAACAATCGGAAGGCGGGCTTTTTCATTTAGGATTATCTGCCTGTCTGAGGTACTGACAATTGTTAGAGCACAGTACACTAAAGACCCTATATAAAGAAAATAGATCTTTCTGGCATTTCTTGATGCTTCTGCGATGTTATTTATCAGCCAATTGGGAGCCTGTGGTTTCTGTTTTCCATTTCCGAACCCGGTCATTCCTTCGTTCTTCTGAACATTATTGTCCTGCATCATTTGAACCCCCTATTGGGAATGCTTTTCCATAAGAGTAGTGTAGCCTCATTTCCACAAACCCCTTCTTATTTTCCCTCGCCTCCCTCTCATACCTTCTAAACTCCTCCATATACTTGAATGGGTATTTAGTGTAAGCAAATCCATACCCGCGTCTTTAGCAAACAAAAACCCCATTCCCTTTTCAGAAATGGGGTATGACTTTATCTCCAGACCATATTCAACCTCATAAGTTAGAGGTTAATGACGGGGGGCCAAAATCTTGAGGGCAGTATATAAAGGGTGAATTGACAAGTCAACGGGAAAGTGGGTTTAATGCTCCACCGTCGCTCTCATAGAAAGCAGCGGGGAATCTTCCTCTCTTATATGGCAGGAATTTGGGACTTTTGGGTAAATCTCTTCCACTTTTGGCTTTAACCGACATCTCTAAGCGATAGAAAAAGCTATTAATTATAATAACTTGTGAGTATAAGAAAATTCTGGCACAAAAAATGCTCAAGATATTTAGTCATGGAAACAGATTTTTTTGAAATGGAAAAAGAAAACGAGGATGACTCGCTTTCCTCCTTTTTAGGCAAGAGAGAGTCAATACCAACTCGATTCAATGATAACGGCTATTCGGACGAAGAAATTACCCCGTTCCTGTATTCGTTTCTGACAGAATTGGTCTCTTGCCTCAAGAACACTCTTCTCTCACTTAACAGTTTTGTTTCTGTTGCAATTGATGGATCAAACGATGCAGAAACCAAAGAGCACTCTCAAAAGATGGCATCAGAAACCATCAAGACAATTGATGCGCTTCTTAACAATCTTCTGAATTACATCAATGTCAATAAACCCATCGTTAAAAAAGACACCGTGAATATCGTTCTTGAAGAAATTTTGGAAGCGCATGAAAAACAAATTCAAGATAAGAATATCCAAATTTATAAAAAGTGTGAGAAGGATCTTCCCGAAACTTACATGCACAATCAACAGGTAAGATTTATTCTAAATTCTATTGTTCAATATGCGATTCTTTGTACTCCCCCTAATGGGAGCATTGGATTTGTAGTAAAATACGTTGGCTTCCAAAACGGCCCCACCGGTAGGAGGATCTCAAGAGAGCCTAATGGAGCGTATAAGAATGGTGGAAGACGCATTGGTGAGGAATACGTTGGTGTGGCGGTTGGTTTCTCGGGAAATAATGAGTCAGCTGACCAACGTGAAAACTTAATGGGAATTTTGGCCCCCAAAAAAGAGGCGACGCATTTAATATTGCAGCTAGCTGAAGAAATTATACGAAAAAATCATGGTGACCTAAAAGTTGGATTCGATGAAAAGAATTCGAGAATGATCATAAACATGAAATTCAGTATCGAAAGAAGAAAGGCGTTTTATTATGAACCTATGAACTTCTGAGAATAGATTTGGTGGGCGAAGATAAGGGCACAAAAGGCAGAGTCGGAAGAGGCTCTGCCTTTTGTATTATCGGGTTCCAAATTGAGAAGTCAACAAGAATGTTTGGGGGTGAGAGGATTGCGGGATACACCTACCTATCTTAAGTCGGCGAAGAATGTCAGATTCAACTATTACGAGTTGAAATGTGGATGAAAAAGGCAGGGTCATCCCTGACCCTGCCTTTTATTCGGATAACCTCATATGTTAATCTTTTGTAGTTAGGATGATTTTACGTTTACTTCTTACCTTTTTCCTTGTCTTTGCCATGAGGAACGATCATTGAGACCCCTTTCCCTTTTGGCCCATCCCAAAACCAATGGATACGATGAGACTGGATATTCCCGTGAGAGAGGGTCCCGCTGATACTGGCCACAAGGGTATCGTTCGGGTCCCAGATCATCATCTCAAAGGTGTCCCGTCCCCGCCCAGGCTCGCCTGCATCGGTGGCTTGGGCATAGAAGGTGTATCCCGGCACACCATTGAAGCGGCCCACACCGGTAAAGGCAGCGGTGTCAACCTTCGGTTTCCACCAGTGTCCGGGCTTGATTGTGGGGTCATCCGAGAAGTATACGCTGTTGATGTGTGTGGATACGAACCAAATGCCCGAGCGGCCTCTGTGCCGTACATGGTACCAGAGCCAGCCTCGGTCTTGCCCATCGGCTCGTTCTTTTACCTGGAAAGCGAAGTTGTGTTGCTTTCCGCCTGCGTCTATGCGTCCGGCCCCGTGCATGTGGCCCGGGGTGTCAGCCTCGACCACGGTTACGGTGGTGCTGGCTGTAGATGTGTTGCCAACCTTATCTGTTGCGGTGAAAGTAACGGTTGTCGTACCCAGGGGAAAGATCACCGGGGCGTCGCTCTGAAGGACAGGTATGGTGCAGTTGTCTTCAACTGTAGGCTGGGGGATATCCACCTGCGCCCCCTCAAGGCTTGTTTGCTGTACTTCAATGGGGCCGGGAACATTGGTCATCACCGGGGGTGTCGTGTCCTCTACAGTAACGGTGAATATCCCAGTTGTGGTGTTCCCTGCATTGTCACTGACGGAACACGTCACTGTGGTTATCCCCAACGGAAAGGTGCTACCTGAAGCTGGATAGCAGGTAACTGGCACCGGTCCGTCAGTGTTATCTATGGCCGTTGCGCTGAAAGTCACCTCTGTGCCCTGAACACCGCTACATTCCCAGATCAGATTACTGGGAAGGGTGAGGACTGGCGGTGTCGTGTCCATTACTGTTACCACAATTGCACCGCTACCCACGCCGCCTTCGTCATCGATGACGGTTACGTTAACAGTGTAGGCGCCGGACTTAGAATAGGTATGTACTCTGTTGAACACCTTCGTGTTAGCAAGCAGTGTTTCTTCTGCGCCGTCACCCCACTTGATAACAGCGTTCACAGAAGTTGCGCACGGGTCGTCCCATGTGACGCTGAGGGTTATCTCGGATCCTTCCACTGCGGATCCTGACGTGCTGAGGCCAGTAATAGAAGGTGCGAGGTTGCTGACATGAATTTCTGTCTGTGCAGTCCAATCATCCTGGTTCAGATATTTCATGGAAAGCGTATCGGTATAGGTGCCGCATCCTGCCTGGTAGGTTACGATGCGAGCATTGATATTGCTGATGGTACCGCGGGCTCCTGCGGCAAGTTGCCAAGTGTACTGATACCCAATGGGGGGATTCCACAAGAGAACAACGCTGTCGATATCTCCATCCAGGTAGCCGGGTAAATCGGTTACGACATGGTTTTGCCCGGTTCCTCCCCACATCTGCAAAAGCTTTACAAAATAGTCATCGCCGAACAACCAGATACTTGACTCCGGAACCCCGCACCAAGTGAGTGCGTCTGCTTTGTCCCCGAAGTCGAGTTTGTCTAGGTCGTCGTAGTCATCTGACCAATTGGGCCAGTTTCCATATTCATTGCCCCTCCAGTCCATCATCAGGCTTCTGCCGTCTTCATTGATTGGAACCAGCGCCCCAGAAATAGGGTTTTGCCATAACCAGAGCTGATCCTCGAAGAGTTGTACCCAGGGTTCGATGAACAACAGCGTCCCGTCCACCTCGAGGGTTTCACGCTCATCGATTGCATAGGGCCCGCCAAGGTGCAGGCTTGGGTCGCCGCCGCGCCACTGGGGCCCACAGGTTCCCGTGCGGGAGACCATAATGCTTCTGAACTCTCCCATCTCAAGAGAATTCCGTATCCAGGAGGGTCCCTCGTTGTCGTGGTCTGCTGTGTAGATGATCAACTGGCCTGTCGGGCTTATGTACACGCCGGATGCCGCGTCTAGGTCTCCCATGTTCGGGGAACTGAGCCTGAGATGCTTCTGCGCTATGTAAGTGAGCGTAAACTCATTGCCGCTTCTCTGAACCAAAAACATCTTGGCGAAGTCATAGCCTTCGGTCGTCCCAGCCGTGTCGTTGTCCAGACCGATCAAAAGGAGATTGCCGTATTCGTCGCGGACAAAGTTAAGGGTTTGGTAATTCAAGGTCAGAGCTCCGCAATCCCGGCCACACCGCCAAGCGTTGTCGTTCCCGTCCGGCAGCAGGGTGTCTGCGTCCCATGTGGACAGATATTCAAGATAGTGGACCGAACCACTTGAGTGCTGCTCCAGAAAAATGAGCGCCTCGTCGCTATCATAAGCTTCTCCAGAAATAGCAAGAAGATAGCCATCTTCCCCGTCTCCTCTCGTCGCGGCGACAAGGCCAGTCCTTGGCGGAAGAGGCTCGCTATACACATAGGGTGGATCGACCCTGACCATCGTAGTCATCTCTGCGAGGAAGACTGGGTTTTCCGGCTCACTCACATCGATGAGCAGGATGCCATTAGTATTACTTTGGTAATACCCATTTTGGACTGGAAGGAACAGCACATTATCAACCACCTGCATCCCGCCGGGGTGCATCCACGATGGGCACGGTGCTTGCACCTGCTGATTGTCGGCGTTGAGCCAGGTGCAATTCTTCGAGAGGTCTAGATGAATGCTCTTGACTGTGTGGTCCCTTAGAATCGGCCAGTTTACCCCGTCCGGATAGGTATCCCCGGTATCATTGTCCCTCTGGAGGCGGTTCGAACGGAGACGTTCCCCGTCTTTGTCACGGGAACCCATCTTCACGATCAGTAACTCACCGGGATCATCCCCCGCTCCAGAGCAACCAAGTGTTTCATTTCCACTCCGGGACAGGATGAAATAGGGCGTCCCGTCGGGGGCGTTCAGCCGGACGACCCCTTGGTAGTGTTTGCACTCTATCGGATCGTCGCCGATGTCCACCCATGCCTGTTGATGGAAGTCGTAATGGACGTATCCAAAAGCGAGAGGATCACCATGGTGCTGAAGACTTAGAAACTGATCGACAACTCTTGGAGCCACGTTCTCCTGCAAAAGGCAAATAGAGACAAACAGGCAGCAACCGATGATCGCAATTTTTAAAAGATGCTTCTTCATGATCTCCCCCCTTGGCAATAATAAACTTTTTTCAAAGTATGATCATTTAAGGGACTTAAAATTGGATTCAATAAAAAAGGCATTACGGAAATTTTTGTGGGTAGCAGTCCGGCTATCCCCGTTCTTTAGCCTCCAGAAAAATCTACTATTCCTGGATCCTTTGAGTCCCATGATGAAGGACATAATCTTAAATGTCAAGAACCTATTCTTGAAGGATAAAATTGCGTAAATTGCTGTAAATTCATGTAAATACAAGGCACTTCCCCTGCTATAGAAATCCTGTCTCCTTGTGCCGTTTTGAAGAACTGAGCCACTACAATTGTCTCGTCGATTAACATCAGGAATATAGCATGTCGAAGGGAAATCTAAGAATCACGAGGAAGGAAGAGTTAAAAAAGAGGTTATTTCTTTCACCTGCAACTGTTCACTGCACAACAAACCTTTCCTCCCCCCGCAGACCTCGACAAAATGCACAAGCTACTATGAAAAGAATATACGTGTTACCGTGCTTCAGGTAAAATGCAGTCAACACCGATAAACTTTTGTCAAATCCACTGGTGGCACATCGCTTGCATTTTCTGATCAGAAAGCCTCATTGTTTTCCCATTTCTTGTCGAAAGGAGTAATAAGTGGCCGAATCCGAAATAGCCGTGATCAGAAGAAAGAATCATGAAGCTCTTGGTTCCTCGAGGCGACGACTATTGATCTGCATTGCAATAAGCTTAGCGGTCTGGGCAGTAATTATTCTCGGTTCTTCAGCAACTTTTTAGTCCAATAAGCCTAACCTCTCACGAACCTTCCACGCCTTGTCTGCATTTGGTATTTCTCCTGCCGTTGCACCTACTTTTTGGTAGACAATGGGCTTCACCTCTTTACGCCCTTTAATAAGGGTATTGCGTTCTCTGGTCCCGTCCTCTCCCAATAAGGTGCATCCTGAGCTTTTTTATATGACACCTCCTTGAAACAAAAACCCCATTTCCTTTTCAGAAATGGGGTCTGTATCTAATCGGTACCCGTATCCCCTGGATGCATTAGGCGTTGGACTATTAGGCTAACATGGAGCAGAAGCTAATTTTGTGTTGGACCCTTGAAATACGGAGATACTCTTCAAGGTTAGGGGTCCATGCTTACCGGGAAACATTAAGCCATGCTAATACAATTGCACCTAAAGCCAACGCTATCCACAGGAGCCAGATTGTTATGCGGATGATTCTTGCTCCTGTTGATGGCGGCCTAATGGTCCTGTACATAGCTCCTTTCCTCTCTGTAGTATATCGCCGGCGCCGCTTGGCTAGCAGGGCACGCCTTCGTTTAAGGGTTGGGTTGTTAAGTTGACTTGGGGACGATAACCGAGATTTGACTTCGACTACAGTCTATGCTCCAAAATTGGAAAAGTCAATGAGAATGTTTGTATGAAAATGTTTGCAAGGGTAAGACGAGATTGCGAAGTGCACCTGCAAATCTGCATTCCAAATATCTTTTTCCGTCTCCTCCAATCCCATACCTTCCGCATGAGAGATCGCCAGTGAACCAAGGACCCGACGGATTCAATGTCCCTTTCTCTATTCAGAACGTGACGCGATGTCAGGTTTGAATTGAAATTGGCATTGACAGTCCTGGCATTCGGCGTTTTTATCCGTTTCTTCCTTGCAGAGTTTCACTTTTGCACTAAAGCAGTTTGGGCATTTGAGATTAGCCAGTAATTCCTGGACGTGACACCATTGCTCACATGTGATTTTCATAGAGGGCCTCCTTGTATGGTCAGTCTGATCGCAAATTACTTGACCTTGTTCGTGATGTCAAGTTCAAATAAATCAGATGGTCCGTTGCTCCTCGTTTCAAGTTGAAGGTGCGTGGATTCCCCCATTATTCTTACCGAGAACCCTGCTGGTGCGCTGAACTTAAAGGATAGCTCTGCCAATTTTCCATCGCTTGATCATAACAATAGTCAATAACTGGCTGAAATCTGCAATAAACATGATAGATTGGTTGAACAAGGTATCAGTAAAAAGTCGACAGAGAAGTCTCAATCTCCCATGTGTTAATAGATTTCAACCCCATCCAGACATCTGCAAGGATATTATCAGATCTTGTTCACTACTGGCAGGCCAAGAACGTGCGTGGGGTTTTGGTTTGAGGGGGGCGCATTAGGGCTTTGTAAAAGGGCTCGCTGCACAACTACTTATGGAAGAGCACCAATGATCTTCCGGTATTCATCCTCTGTGAACGCACGAAGAGTCTCCGTAGTCACGTTACCCTTCGAAGCGACATCGAGAGCACACTTAGCTATTGTTTCAAAATCCGGTGCTTCGCTAATGGTGACGATGTCGTACTGGCCCGACACCAGATAGAACTGTTTCAACTCAGCACCCAATGCCTTAAATGCTTTTTTGACCGCGTCGAGCCGGGTGGGACTCTGCTTGATGTTCTCTACGCCTTTTTGTGTATAGCGGTGAAGCATGATGTAAGTTGCCATTCCAATACCTCCTTTCATATCTATATCCAAACGCCCCCCTCAAGGAGTCACCCGATTGCTCCAAGAGCCAAGCAAATTTAGGTTAACCGAAATATTTTAATATATCTAATGGTTACTAAGAAATATATCAACGCCACAGGCGTTTTCGTCCTGGCATGTTCCAATAATTTCTTTTCATAACTTGTTCCCCAAAAGGGTTGGTATGGGTCGTTAGGTTAACTAAGAAAACTGGGCGAACCTAGACTCTTGATGGAAGTATATAAGATTCGTATGGAGAAGGCAACGGAAATCTTGGGGAGGGTGGGGGAGGACAGGACTGCGGTGTACACCTCCATCCCAACTCTTCATCCCTAGATAGCACGGAAGTTGTTAGCACGGAGGGATGAATAGTACTTCTAGAGAGAGATTCCATGAATTTGCCAGTCTATACAAGAGTTGGATCAGTAATATCCAGAAAGATAATTTTCACAAGCCTTTTTTTGATTGACTTATTAAACATTATTATGATATTGGTTTCATGAAAAATAATGCACGAAATGCTCAGTTAACGTAACAACCTAACCTCCAACCATTTGGAGTGCAGCATGAAATGGACTTTTCAGAAGATGCCCTTGTGAAGCCTCCAAGGGGGTCAATGTCCCTTTGAAACCCTTTCACTTAATTTCTTATCATATTCCACAGCGAAAAGGAGAAAGGAGGATTTCACATGCGAAAAATAACCTTTATATTATGGATTTTTCTTTTGTTTCACTCGGTAACATGGGCACAAGAAAAAGTTGAGGCTCCGATTTGGAATGTGGGGGATAAATGGGTTTTTACTCAAGGAAATGTTGAATGTGTAGATAGTGATCAAAATAGTTATGCCATGAAATTCTCTAACGATACATGTGCGCTGGAAAATCAAGGTTTTAATACAATCCTATTTGATAAATCGACTCTAAACAGGATTGGAGTTCTTGAAAGAGGCAAGCGCAAAAAATACACAATGGGCTTAAGGAAAATTTTGGATTTCCCTTTTAATATGGGAAAGCAATGGAAGGATGAGTATTCAGGAAAACAAATGGGGGTTGAACTTTTAAGCCTGGTTGAATCTTATGATGAGGTTTTTACCATCTTGGGATGGGAAGCCTTGGAAGTTCGAGCGGGGAAATTTAGGGCTATTAAAGGAGTATAAGCATATAACGACCTACTCACCAAGCCGATATGCAACTGTCCCCCGTGAGAGGAAATCAATATTTTGGTATTCGCCAGATGTCAAATATTTGATAAAGTGCCAATACGATAAGTCCTATCCTGATAAAATTAGAGATTGGGAATTAGCTTCTTTTAAAGGGAAAAAATAGGAAGAAATTTACGTGAGAAAATAGAGGCAGCGTCATAAAAATGATCCTGCCTTTTGTTATCAAATTCTTATCGCTATCGGAATTATCCTACTATTGAAGATAAATAGGTGTCCCAAATAAAAAGGGGGATCTATATTCAATTGAGAACGGAAAGGCGTGGTTAGGAGACGAAGTTGTAGAACGTAAAAAAAGAGAGGTCCCAAGGCTTCGGGACCTCTGCAGAAAGGAGGGTGTTGATTTGAAAGGAGGCTAAATATGCTTATAGCAACATTCATGCCAGAGGCGTGAAAAATGTAACCCATTAAAAACATTAAACAATTTATTACGGCCCCAATTATCTCCTTTTCCAAAACCGGTACTAATTTTCCCACACTTTACATTTTTGCACACCATTTTACAGCAAAATGCCTATTTTTGCCCAGATTTGTTCCCCTTATCTCCATCGAAAATTGTTGTCTGAAATAGTGCATAACGCAGAAAGAGCCGTATCAAACACTCCTCTCGGACCAGGACTTATCGTTTGATATTTGAAATATTATCTTAAGTGAAGACATTCAAAACCCGCTCCCCACCACCATCTTGGGTAGTAGGGATAGTACCCCCATGGATCATAAGCGTCGTAGGGGTATGGATCATAATAGTATTCAGGCCAGAGATAAATTGTTTTGCTTGAAAGAAGGAGATACCGATAATCCAGTTCACCAAGAAGTTGAATCTTCTCTCCCAACCCTGGGAAGATATCCCGCCTCTCTCAACCATTGCTCGGTCAATTTCATCCCCTCTTCCAAAGAAACTCGCGGCTGATAACCCAACTCCTGCCTGGCTTTTTCAATGCTAAAACGCGCTTGGCGAGTTAGATATCTAACAGCTTCCCGGGTGATTTTCGGCGGTCTGCCAGTAAGTTTTGAAGTTATTTCCGTGCCGAACCCGATAGCCTTTGCAAGCCATATGGGAACAGATCGCAAGTTCGGTTTTCCGGCCATCTGCGCATAGTAGCTAAAGAATTCTTTCCACGTCAATGCAGTCCCGTCGGTAATTAAATACACCTGTCCCACGGATTGGTCGCGTTTCGTTGCTGACAGCGTTGCATCCAAAAGATTATCGATATAAACATAGTTGCAAAGGCCAGTCCCCCCGTTGATCAGCATCATCTGGCGTGAATTGATCAACTTTATGGGACGGACTGTCCAGGACTTGGAGTATGGGCCATACACAATGGTGGGTCGAATCACTAGGACCGGAAGCCCTTCCTCCTGGTGAGCAGCCCATACGGCCTTCTCCGCAGCAATCTTTGTGTCGCAATAAAGATTCCCGCAAGGTTGGTAAGGGGTGGTTTCATCGGTTCTGTCTGGGGGATCTGTTCCATATACGGCTACGCTGCTGAAGTGGATGAATCTCTTGATTCCTGTGTCAGCTGAAACCTTGAGGATGTTCTCAGTGCCTTTCACATTAATTTGATAGAATTCATTTCGGTCTCCAGTCTCTCGGACAAGGGCAGCACAATGAAATACAAGATCGCATCCACTGATTGCCTTCCGCAATGAGGCCAAGTCAAGGAGGTCGGCTTTAACTATCTCTACCGATAGTTTCTTCAGTCGCTCTGCCCTCTTCATGTTCCGAATCATGGCACGGACGCGTACTCCCTCTTCGGCGGCAAGCCTTTCTACCAACCGGCCCCCAATGAAACCGGAGGCACCTGTCACCAGCGCTGTAAGTCCACGAATCTCCATGGTTCCTCTCGAACCGATTTTCATGAGAACTTGCTTGAAGGTGACCTGACTATATGAAAAAGGGAGCTGAATGTCAATCAGGAATGACTATCTCATATGAAAAAAGGCAGGGCTAAATAACCCTGCCTTCTCCAAATCATTGAATAAAGAATCGAATCTATTTCCTCTTCTGAGCTTAACGCACATTGGCCCTTAAAAAGAATAGGTCCCTGTCTCATTTAAGAAAAGTTGAAACAGAAGTGTGTTTCCGGAATTAGAAACCTCCTTCAACTTTTCCTAAAATAGAGAACAATAATAGAAGAATTAATGATTGAATGATCCAGCCGATCACACAAACTCCTATCGCCCGTAACGTGCTCTTATAATCAAGAGCTTGTCGCACCGCGATCACCATTGCCACTAACATCCAGACTGAAGCCGCGAGAAAAACCACCGTCGCCAGTCCGGGAATGATGCCTAATACTCGAATCAGACCGGGGGAACTTGAGAAGCCAATGGTACGTAGTAATTCACCGGGATCTGCTCTGGTTTGTGGCTCTGGAAGGAGTTTCGTGCCAATAAGATAAGTGAGATAGGCCCAGATATACCACCCGATCAGGGCAAAAACTGCCCCCATGAAAATACCGAGAAGACCACCTTTCCCGATGCTTCCTATTCCAGCGGCTATACTGGAAAGAACAACAACCCCCATCGCTTGCGCCGTTGCCCCTTTATCGATCTCAACCTCTTCATATAGATGAACGTCTAATTTAGAAGCTCTAAAAATACGATCCATCAACTTAGACATTATCTCCTCCTATGTCTGTTTTTTAAACCTCGTGCTCTATTTATCCAAAAATAGATCACAGAAAAAATTTATACTTTCTAAAAGGGCCTGTCAACCGTTTATTTCAGGCCAAAACGCAATGCTGAGGGCTTCCCCTGCAACTGTGCAATCTGAGGTAGCTCTGGGAGTTGACGATTTCCATTTAAAACCTGCGGGCCCAAATTTCAGCCCGTGGGGCTCCACCTTTTTCCACTGGGAGTGCATTCGTGGATTGACATGCCTATTAAGGCCTTCCCTTTTTCCTCACGAAAAAATAGAAATAACTAAGATTGATGACACCGGTGAGAGCTAGGGATAGGAACATTATAGGGTAGCTGGTCAGACGGAGAACGATCCCCATGATCACCGGTCCCAAAGCAATCCCTAAATCCCCAATTGCTGTGAATGTCCCTATCGCTGGACCCCGGGAGGAACCCGCACGTTCAACAACATAAGCTACTAAGGAAGGCATGAGAAAAGCATTCCCAATCCCCCATATCACTGCCACAAGAATAAACATCGGAAGAGTTTTAGAAAAAGCAAGGATGGTCATCGAGATGATATAAGTGGTAAGGCAAGGCAGGATCACTTTTTCTCTGCTGTAAAGATCTAAGATTTTTCCGCCCAAAGCACGGCCCAAAATAATCATGATGGCATAAGCAGCAAAGAAGAAACCGGGATTGCCAACTCCCTGATCCAAGGAATAAAGAGGAAAAAAGGCAGTTAAGGCTCCCCAGATGATATGGGCAAAAAAGGCTATGATCGCGGATGGAAGCGCTTGCCGACTGAGAAAGGACTCATCCCGATTGGACATGTCCTCCGCTGGCTCAATCTGTTTTTTCCCGAATCGAGTCGTTAAGAATAGGGAGCATAGGGATAAGCCTAAACAGAATAAGAAGAGGAGGGTGAAGCTAAATTGGTTAATAAGGAACATTCCCAAGGTGGGAGACAGGGCAAAAGAGATATTAAAGGCCAGGTAGAAGTAACTCAGGCTTTGTCCGCGATGAGCTTCTGGGCTGATATTGGCGATGAAAGTAACTGAGGCGGTATAGAAGAAAGCTATGCCAATCCCTTGTAAGACCCTCACCATCAAAAAGGGCCAAAACGGGGAACTCAAGAGATAAGCAATGGAAGTGAGGGCAAAGATGAAGGCTCCGGCGCTCATAAAGGTTTTTTCGGGAATTTTCAGAAGGGCTCTTCCAACAAAAGGTCTGAGGACCAAGGAGGAGACACCGAGGATTCCAATAAGAACGCCAATCTCTACCTCCGAGGATCCAAATCTTGAAAGATAGATCGGAAGGGTGGGGATTAGGATGTGGAAAACGGATGTGAAAGTGAATTGTGCAAGAAAACAGAGGACGAAATCACGAGTCAATATCTTCTGAGTGCTCATCGGTGGTTGTTTTTGTGTCCTAGGATACTATATTATATATATCGTTCATAGAGATTTTTCCAACCTCCCAAAGATTTAAGTGACGTGCAATGGAGGTACCCGGGGTTTTCCAAATAGAATCTCTTATCCAATTCGTCACGGCAGAGAAGCAATAATCTTACGGTATTCATCTTCCGTGAAGGCCCCTAAAGTCCCTGTGCGGATGTTCCCTTGAGAGCTGATTAAGAGCGCAAGCTTTATAGCGGTCTCATGGTCCGGCGCTTCGGCAATGACCACTGCATCATACTGGCCTGACACCAGATACCACTGTTTCAACTCCGCACCCATAGCCCGAAAGGCCTGCTTAGCGGCTTCCAGACGTTTAGGACTCTCCTTAATGTTCCCTATCCCCATTACTTTCCGTGTATCCAAAGGGTTTCCATGGTACTCTCGGTAAGCCAATTTTCTCCTTGATTTTGATCGCCAAATATTATATTTTATCTTCGACAATTTTCAGAAAGTGAAAAGGAGAGCGTGGAAGGCCATTTTAAAATAACCCC
>SMTZ1_10013874_pt1 | contig 19361 bp, 19 predicted proteins | sample DeeMarSWOR136_30_FD_25667 | JGI IMG/M metagenome (IMG submission 25667)
GACTTAGAAGGAATAGAAAAAAGCACCAGAAGGATGATAATTGCTAGAGTTATAAATTGCCTTTTCCGGTTCATATCTTCTCGCCCTTTCAATAGAGCAAGTTCCATTCCAAATCGGGTTATTTTTCTGTGAGGAAACTGCTTTTTTATTTTCATAAAAATCATTTAATTTCAAATGGTTAACTGGGTGGCAAAAAAGTTAATAGGCTCTCCTAAATCCTTCCCTTGTGAAAACGTGTTCTTATTAGCGTGTTATCCCTCACCCCTGTGGATTTCCCCTCAATTTCGTAAGTATAAAAAATACAAAAGACGTCCGTGTTGAGGCCCATTATACTAAAGCCGTGTGAACCTGAACATAGGGTGAATACGGTATTTATGGTGGAAAAAAGCAGTATTTTTTAATCATGGGAACGATCCTGTCGATCTCCATTCATATTAAAGCTATATGAACCTGAACGTGGCGTAAACACGGTATTGATTCGGGAAAAAGGCAGTATTTTTTACCACGGGGACTTATAAGGAGTGGAGACTTGTCCTCATCCATGCGATTGCTCCGATGTTCGATCAATTTAGGATATTTTCTGCTCTGGTTGACTTAGGGGCAAGCTTTTTGTAGTGACAAGGAATGGATTGTTCGCACGAAGCATAGGGTATGACGTTTCGTCGGGGATTTAGGAAGGGGCTAACAACTGACGAAAAGAAAATGGAAGAACAGCGTGCAACTGAAATTTAGGCCTATAAAAATTCTTATAGAACTTCTTTTACTCTCTGCTCTCCGCTCTATGCTCTATGCCCTTGAAGGTCAGGAGTCGAGAATTCCGAATTTCTGCATGCGGTAACGGAGAGCATCGCGACTGATATCCAGGAGTTTGGCTGCCCGGGTCTGATTACCATTGGTCATCTTCAGGGCCTGCCTCACCAAGGCCTCTTCAACCTTCTCCAGAGAAATTCCCTCTTGAGGGATTCGAATCCCCTCGATGACCCCTCCCTGTTTCGACGCCTGTCCCAGAATCTCCATGGGCATATGTTCCATCAGCAGTGTATCTCCTTCACCGAGGATCATCGCTCTTTCGATCACATTTTTCAGCTCCCGCACATTCCCGGGCCAATCATACCCTTTGAGGAAATCTTCGACCCCTTTTGAAATCTTCTGAATATTCTTATGGAACTCCTCATTGTACTTCTGCAGGAAATATTTCGTCAGGGGAAGAATGTCATCCGGCCTATCGCGAAGGAGAGGGATCCTGATGGAGGCCACATTCACCCGGTAGAAGAGGTCTTCCCTAAATTGGCCCTCCTCCTTCAGTTTGAGGAGATCCTTGTTTGTTGCCGTGATGATCCTCACGTCCACATGGATATCTTTTATTCCTCCTACCCTTCGAAAGGTTCGTTGCTCAACCAGCCTCAGGATCTTTCCCTGGAGGTTCAAGTGCATGTCCCCGATCTCATCCAAAAAGAGCGTCCCTCCGTCTGCCACCTCCAGAAGCCCTTTCTTGACCTCCTTCGCGTCAGTGAAGGCCCCTTTTTCATGACCACAAAGTTCATTTTCCAGCATCTGTTCGGGGAAGTTGGCGCAATTGACGGTGATGAAGGGCATGCTCTCCCGCTTGCTCCAGTCATGGATGGCATGGGCGATTACTTCCTTTCCCGTCCCGCTCTCCCCTTGAACCAAGATCGTGGCGGCATCGCTCACTGCAATCTTCTCAGCCACCTGGAGAACCCGTTTCATTTCCTGACTGACCGCAACAATGTTTTCAAAACCATACCAACTTCTCTGTGTCCGCCTCAGATGTCTGACTTCCCTCTTCAATTGGGAGGCTTCCAGGGCCTTTTGAACGGACAAAAGCACTTTCTTAACATCAATGGGCTTGGTGATATAGTCGAAAGCACCCATTCTCATCGCTCTCACAATCTTCTCCACATCCTCGAAGGCGGTGATCATGATTGGAACAATTCCCTGATCGATCTTGAGACTCCTCTTCAGGACTTCATACCCATCCATCCCAGGCAACTTGATGTCGAGAAGGACCAGATCCGGAGCTTCCTCTGTTACCTTCGTCAGAGCCTCCTCCCCTGTCTCAGCTAAGAGGACCTCATACCCCTCCTTCTCCAAGTTTTGTTGCAATGTCCAACGGATGAGATACTCATCATCAACGACTAAAATCCTGGCTTCAGCCATCTCTCACTCCATGAAGCGCATAGGGCACAGAGCAGAGCGCATAGCGTTGAAAACATAATCTACTTTGTATTATTCCGCTTTACCCTATGCTCTATGCTCTTTGCTTCATCTCATCGCCGGAAGGGTGATGATAAATTTGGTCCCTTGATTGACCTCGCTCTCTACCTCTATTCTTCCACCGTGTTGTTCAACAATATTTTTTGTAATGGATAATCCCAGTCCGGTTCCATCCGATCGGGTGGAGAAGAAAGGGTTGAAAATCTTAGGCAAGTTCTCCTTTGAAATTCCATTGCCCGTGTCCTCAAACGTAATCTGGACTTCCTGAACTTCTTTGCCATCCTCTCTTCTCCCTGGAAGGGCAAGCGTGGAAATGAAAAATGTTCCGCCTTTGGACATCGCCCTCTGGGCATTGAGGATGATGTTGAGAAAGGCCTGTTCCATCGAATTGGGATCAACCATGAGTTTCGGGAGGGGAGAAAAGAATTTCTTCTCAATCTTTACATTCTTAGACTCTCCTCGTTGGGTCATGAAAAAAGTGAGCACCTTATCGACCAATTCATTTATGTCCGTTGGCACATAACTCGTCGGGACAGGTTTGGCATAATTGAGCAGGTCTCTCACCAGTCGTTCCAATTTATAAATCTGCTTCTGAATCTCATCGGTGATCCCTTTCCGGGGATCATCTTCAGGAAATTCATTGGCCAAGATTTGAATGGCTCCTTGAATCCCTGCCAGAGGATTTCGAATTTCATGGGCAATCCCCGAGGCCAGTTCACCAATGGAGGCCATGCGATCCGCCCTCTGGATCAGTTCCTGATGATATTCTTCTGCCTCCTCTTTTGCAGAATGGAGCTTTTCGATCATGGTATTTAGATTTTCGGCCAGCCTTCCCATCTCATCTCTTCGTTTAATATGGACTCTGACACTCAAATCCCCCTCTTCTGCCTTTCTCATCGTGTTGGTTAACTTGGTGATGGGGATATTGATAAACTTCAGAAAGAAGAGTCCCAGCACCGTCGATAAAAAACCGATAGTGATGATGGCTAGAATAATCGAATGGACCTCAATCTTGGAAATCATTTGCTCCATCCCTTTCAAGGAATGGGAAACGATGAGAACCCCAACGTTCTTATCTTCTTGATATTAAAATAAAAAACCCTCTCTCTCTCCATCCTCCCGTCCCCAAGGCGAACCATCTCTTCTCTAATGAAATATTTACGCTTCAGAAAAATGTCTATATCCCGAATTTTCTGATTCAGATCCAGGTCCGAGGTGGAGGCCTTGACGGTCCCGTCACTGCTTAGAAGAAGGATTTTCTTGATCTCCCGATAGGTCGCATAATTTCTCAAGATACGATGCATATCAAAATGCCTACCCCTCTCCATGGCTCGGATGACATTGTGTTCGATAAACTCCGAAATGATTTTGGTTTTTTCTTGAGTCAATTTTTCGATACTGGCTTCATGGAGGCTGGTATTCCACCAGACATTAAAGGAAATAGCAACGATCAAGATCAGGCTGGTAGCCACGATCACTTTAATGAAGAGAGAGCTACGCTTAAGTATGGAACGCATCGGATAGGTCTCAACAGACTTCTGCTAAAATTGACCTTATATATACCGATTTAGCCTTCAAAAATCAACCACCCCTTACGAGGAACGTTCTTTGGGGAATAATCCGCAAGAAGCATGCGTCATTTCCCACACCAAACCCGGGCCGAGGCGGATTTCTCAGAATCCTTTGGAGTCGATAAGGGCCCACCGTGATGGCTCATCTTCTTTCCAACCCATCAGAACAAAAACATTTTTTAAAAACGAGATCTATCAAATGCTCGCAGGGAGTTTGGTTTGGAATAGATCTTGCTCTCGTTACTAAGACATAACGGGGCTTTCCGGAGAAATTCCAACCAATCCCCCCAAACTTTTCTTCGGATTTAGCCCCTCTTTTTTAATTTTGATAGTAACTTATACCATATCACCTATTTTCAAATCCACAGGATTACCCTGTCATGAAGGAACTGCGGAATGAGGTTAGTGATTCGAAAGAATGATCAACTCATTCTGTCTAACGGGGATCTTTGGTGGACGAAACGCTTGAATCAGAATCGGTTGTGGACACACTATCTTTATAAAGCTTATAAACCTTACAAGTTTTGCAATCTCTCTTGATCCCAAGCAGAATCTCATTTTGGGTGTAGGCGACTTCCCAGCAGGGGATCGCTGGAAAACTAAAGGCAGGGCATTTTTGGCACAGTAATTTTGAACAATCCAGGAGCACCCAGCAGGGATCTTTGCCTTCCCAGAACTCTGACATTTCCCCCTCCTTTCAGCATATATTAACCAATTTCTTAAGAAAAATAAAATGAAATTTAGCTAGGCCCCTCTGTCAAAATCCGCATCCAGACTGCGCAAATTTACCGAGGGAGAATTCCATCAATCAATAAGAAATCCAAACAAAATAAATCCTATAAATATTCAATCATTAGGCCCTCATCCATCTTTTTAACCGTCGGTCTTCTTTCAGGTATATATCTTGCTTGTTGAACGTTGGCAAATCTTGTTAAAAGGAAACACTCTTGAAATGAGGAAAATCCTCATTCCCCTCTCTTTAATCTTATCTTCCTTTCTATCTGTGAATAGTCTTGGTCTTTGTGGCAATATCAATCCGGAACCGAAGACAGGTGGAAAAATACCTGCTATCAGTCTTCCAATCCCTAAAAACTCGGAGGAAAAGATCTATTTGGGTCTTTCAGGAAAGGGGGTCTTCAAAATCCATGAGATAAAGGCGAAAGTGGTTCTGATTAAAATCTTTAATCTCTATTGTCCTATATGCCAGAGCACGGCCTCAGCCATGGTCGAACTGTACCGTCAAATTGAAAGTCATCCCGACTTCCAAGGCGAAATTAAACTCATTGGAATTGGAGCTGGAAATACACAATCAGAAGTAGAGGCATATAAGCAAACCAATCACATCCCATTTCCCCTTTTCCCTGACCAGGATTTTAATATTCATAGAACCTTAGGAGAGGTTCGAACGCCCTTTTTCATCGCAATAAAAATGACCCAGGATGGGTCTCACGAGATCGTCCATACCCACCTGGGAGGGCTCACGGATATCCAGGGGTTCCTGGATTTAATGTATGAAGCCTATGGGATTCCTCACGAGGATTTGCAGAAGAGAGAAAAACTTGCCACCTCGTCGGCAAATCAGACATCAATCCGAGAGTGAATTGGACTGATGGTTAGCGAAAAGGATCAACGCCATTCATTCATATAGGATATTAATTGCAGATGATGAATATTTAATCCGGTGGTCTTTGGGCCAGGCCCTTGCCCGCGAAGGCTATGAAGTCATTTCTGTTGAAAATGGAAGAAAAGCCATCGAAGCGGTGAGAACGCAACACTTCGACTTCATCATCACAGACTTAATCATGCCAGAATCAGATGGGTGGGAAGTGCTGGAAACCATCCGTCAGAGTGAGCTTCAGCCCCTGCCTCGCGTGATCATTATTACAGCCCATGGAAAAGATGAGATGAGAAAGGCAGCTATCGAGAAGGGGGCATGGGCCTATCTCGAAAAGCCTTACATCATCGATAGAATCAAAGATATCCTAAAAGGGAATTTCACACGATTAGATGAACTAGATCCCAACTAATTTTCTCTATCCTCCATACCCTCCCACTCTTTCCACAGCTTCCAGAGGTCGAAAGCCAGTTTTCTCAATTGATTAATCTCATTATTTGAGATAGAATTTTATAAAAAAGAGGAGATGTGGATGAAAAAAGAGACCGTTATTCTGATTGTGGTCATTACCTTTCTCGTGGGATTCATTACCGGTGCAACCGTTGCCATCCTGAAAGGGAAAAGAGGCGCCGCAGGGCCTGCGACGGTTCAAAAGCCTCCAATGGCCCCTGCGCCCGCTCCTCCGGGTCCTTCTCCACTCGAAGTCGCCTCGAAGATAAAGACTCTTAAAGAAATCGTGGACAATGACCCTAAGAATCTTCCTGCCTGGGTGGAACTGGGAAATCTCTATTTCGATAGTGGCCAAGCGAAAGAAGCCATTGAGGCATATAGTAAATATCTTGCCGTCAAGCCTGAAAATCCGGATGTGAGGACGGATATGGGGATCATGTATAGGAAGCTGGGAGATCCTGATCGGGCCCTGGGAGAATTCAGAAAAGCGGCCCAAAGCGATCCGAAACATGTCAATAGTCGATACAATATCGGCATTGTTCTCCTTCATGACAAACAAGATATCAAGGGGGCGATCAAGGCATGGGAAGAATATTTGAAGGTGGATCCGAAGAGCGACAGGGCCAACCGGGTAAGAGGCCAGATGGAAAAATTGGGAAAGATGGCCAAATAGCAGATTGCGGAATTCGGAATGCGGATTGCGGAATTAAGAAAATTTATTTTCTATTGCGCTATCCCCTAGGTGGTGATTTGAATGAAAAAAGAAGAAAAAGAAGAGGAACTTGAAGAGGCAAAGGAGTTGTTTAAGGAAGGCTTGAATAAGATCTTCAAGGCCACAAAGAAAGTCACCGGAAAAATCGTCGACGGTTTTCGGGAAGGCTATGCCAAAGATGTAACCAACAAAGAAGACCCTGATAAATGACTAGAGTGCCTAATATCAACTTTTAAGTCTCTATTTACTCTCGAAAACTCAATTTGACCATTTTTGGATTTGGATGTCCTTCTTAAAACATGCCCACTTGATTTTTCTGCGATCTAAATTTTTTCATAATCTTTCATAATCGATTGGGTGTCACGTGTCTTGCCAGATCTGATGACGATTCCTTTCTGCACCCCTCATTTTCCAAAACCTTGCCTCTTTGCAACACTTCAACCAGTAATAAATAGAACGAATCCGGGAGTCGATTTGATTGTCAAATCATAATTTCTTGGAGGGCGCCTATAGTGGCAAGATATGTTCATCCTCAGAAACCTGATACCACCGCAATCTGGGGCTGTGGAGTACTGAAATCGTGATTGTTCAAAATCGTGCATCTATACAACCTTATAAGTAGTTATCTGTATCGTAAGATTACATTTCTGGATTGTGAATCACATAAAATAATTGTCAATTTGACATGATTTCTATTCTCGTATTTCTTATTGACGTTTGCGTCCTAAATTAGTAGATTCTTATTAGAGCACGGGTTTTCAAAACAAAACCTCCCACTCAAAACTTTAAATCAAGTCGTGAAATTGGATTCCCAGAGTTCCAATGTAAGGCTCCAGGGTCCTTATATACTTTAGGAGCCTCTTATATTTTCACCACTTTTAAAGCAAACATCTAAATTCAACATATCAATAAGACTCTTTCCACAAAGAAGAATAAGCGTCCATAAAAGCATTTTAAAGTCTTCTCCAAAGGTTGAGGTTTGAAGGACATATTTCATGGAGGTGGGATCTATGTTCAAGGAGATTTTACAGGACTGGGGGTGGTTAGTTAGGGTTGCTGGCACAATCGGAGGAGCTTTAGTCTTAGGCCTCGGCATCCATTATTTGATTTTCACGGTTGGGGGAAGGCTAGCCCAAAAAACTCAAAGAATCCCAGAAAACTCCCTGTTTAAACACTGCCGTGGCCCATCCAAAGTCATTTTGCCAATCTTAGTGGCCTACCATTTCTTACCTCTCGTCGATGTTTCCCCGAAATACATCGGTATTTTCGAGCGGATTTTTATTCTGCTTCTGATTATCTCTGTGGCGTGGTTAATCGTCAAACTAACCTATGTCTTTGAAGATATCATTGTTAGTCAATTTAAAATAGATGTGGAAGATACGCTTAAATCCAAAAAAATTAAGACTCAGATTCAAGTTCTCAGGAAGGTAGTTATTGTTATCGTGGTGATAATAGCACTTTCGGTTGCCCTGATGAGCTTTGATAAAGTTCGGTATTTGGGAACCAGCATATTGACTTCAGCAGGAGTTATTGGAATTGTCGTTGGTGTAGCTGCTCAACGCTCAATTGGTGCTTTGTTGGCTGGTCTTCAAATCGCCATCACCGAACCGATTCGCATAGATGATGTCGTCATTGTAGAAAATGAGTGGGGATGGGTAGAAGAAATCAATCTGACATATGTCGTGGTGCGAATCTGGGATTTACGACGTTTGGTCTTACCGATAACCTATTTTCTCGAAAAGCCATTTCAGAATTGGACAAGGGAGTCGGCTAACCTTTTAGGAACTGTTTTTGTTTATGTGGATTATACTGTTCCGGTTCAGGCAATAAGAGAAGAATTACATCACATTCTGGAAAATTCCAAGCTCTGGGATGGGCACACCTGGGGTCTACAGGTCAGCAATGCAACGGAACATACGGTCGAGTTGAGGGCGCTCATGAGTGCTGCGGATTCCTCAAACGCATGGAATCTACGTTGCGAGGTCAGAGAAAAGCTTATTGAGTTTATCCAGAAAAATTATCCGCATGGCCTACCAAAGGTTCGCGCCGAAGTTTTGGAACTTGCGCCGAAATGATACCAAACCTAAGTATATGATCTGGCTCTAATTTTCCTTTTGATTTTAATATGCCTAAAAACTATCCAACTAGCTAACAATATAACGAAACAGACAATTGCAATATGCTCAATTCTTGCTAAATCCTTTTTAAGAACCTGGATACTATTACCACCCACATAGCCTATACCGCTCATTAAAGCGATAGTTATTAATGAAGAGGCACCGTCAGCAATAAGAAACTTTATTGCGTCCATTTTCATCACTCCGGCCGCAAGGAATATCTGAGCCCTTAACCCCACAATATGCCTCCCAACTAATACCACCCAGATACCCCACTTCCTAAATTTCTCTTCAATTTTTGAGAGTCTATCGGATGATATGACTTTTCGGAACCTTTTATGTTCTACTACCCTTCTACCGTATTTCTTACCGATCAAATAAAGGAAGAAATCGGTCATTAATAGACTTGGATAGATGACTAAAAATGCTGGTAACGGTTTAGCAACGTCATGGGCAACTAAGAATCCGCTCAATATGAGGGTAGTATCTTCTGGAAACGGTAACCCAATACCTCCTAGGACAAGGAGGAGGAAAATCCCTAGATAGGGGAAATGGTCTGTAAATGTTGTGATCTCAAACATGATACAGCATGGATAAAATAGATCAATCGGCTAGTGTCTTTTTAAAAATTCACCTTTTTGTAAAAGGACCTTTTTACTATTTCTGCTGCAAGAATGTAGAGCACGACAATAATGCCGATGACCAGAAGGATCGTCGTTGGCAACGGTTGAAAGCCTAAAAGGTCCGCAAGTGGAGTGAATGGAAATATGATCGTCACAACAACAATCAGCAGTGTGGCTATCAACAGATACTTCCCGGGTTTACTTCTGAAAAAAGACTTCCGAGTGCGAATAACGAGGACAGTTACCGAAGCCGAAATCACAGACTCTAAGAACCAGCCTGTTCTGAATTGATCCGTTGTGGCATGGAGGATAAGCAGAAGCACACCAAAGGTAAGATAATCAAATACCGAACTGAGAATGCCGAAGGTTAGCATGAAGTTCCTTATGAACTGGATATTCCAGCGTCGAGGTTTCTCAACCAGTTCACGATCGACACTGTCCGTGGCAATGGTCATCTCCGGAAAGTCGGTCAGCAAATTGGTGAGTAGAATCTGCTTGGGCAGAAGAGGAAGAAAGGGTAAAAAGAGGGATGCTCCTGCCATGCTGAACATATTCCCAAAATTGGCGCTCGATGCCATGAACACATACTTCAACGTATTAGCAAAGGTTCTCCTCCCTTCGCGAACGCCTTGTACCAGAACGCCGAGGTCCTTTTCGAGCAGCACAATATCAGCCGCCTCCTTCGCAACATCGACCGCGCTATCCACAGAGATGCTGACATCAGCAGTATGAAGGGCCGAGGCGTCATTGATGCCGTCTCCCATATATCCGACAACATGGCCGACTTTCTTCAAAGCGAGAATGATACGTTCTTTGTGGTTAGGCTCCACCTCAGCGAAGACATCCACATCATTGACCCGTTTGAGAAGCGCCTCATCACTCATCTGGTGAAGATCTCCACCTGTGAGGATGTGTGGATTCAATAACTCCACCTGTTGACTGACATTGGCGGCAAGCAGCCGGTTATCTCCGGTGATGATCTTCAACGATACCCCAAGATGTTTCAGTTCTCTGACGGTGTCGGTGATTCCGGTCTTGGGCGGATCAAAGAGAATCAAAAATCCCAAAAACGTCAGGTCGGCTTCTTGCTCCCTGCTGATGACCGTGTTGGAACCGACAGCCTTGTAGGGGACTCCCAAGGTACGAAAGCCTTTGCGACTAAACTCTTCAAAGTGCTGCTGGACCTGCTCCTTTACGGTGACGATGTCCACAATCCTTCCTTCAGCGATTTCTGCGGAGGAGCAGACAGCGAGTACATTTGACAGAGCCCCTTTCGTTACCATCAGATGCGTGTCACCTTTTGAGATTAAAATGCTCAATCGCTTGCGAATAAAATCGTAAGGCACCTCATCCAATTTCTGATAGCCTGACAGGTCAAATTGGCGATGTTTACGGATCGCTTCATCGATCGGATTCATAAAACCCGTCTCATAAGATGCATTGAGAAAGGCATAGAGAAGAACTTTTTCACTCTCATGGCCGTCCACATTTAAGGCAGAGTGTAATTTCACCACTCCTTCAGTCAGGGTGCCGGTCTTATCGGAACAGAGCACGTTCATGCTACCGAAGTTTTCAATCGAGGCCAACCGTTTTACGATGACCTTATTGAGGGCCATCCGTTTGGCACCGTGAGCAAGGTTAATGCTTATGATCGCGGGTAGTAGCGTTGGAGTCAATCCAACTGCAAGCGCCAATGCGAAGAGAAAAGAGTCTAACACCGGCCGCGCAAAATAGACATTGATGGCAAAGATGGCGATCACCAGTACCAGCGTAATCTCCATGAGGAGATACCCAAATCGTCTGACACCACGCTCAAACTCTGTCTCCGGGGGTCTCAGTTTCAACCGTTCGGAAACCTTTCCAAATTCGGTCTCCTTTCCTGTCCTGATGACCAAGGTCTTCGCACTCCCGCTGACCACATGGGTTCCCATAAAGAGCGAGTTCGTCCGCTGGCTGAGCGGTGTTTCCGCTGGTAAAATGCCAATCAATTTTTCGACAGGATAGGTTTCACCTGTCAATGCTGCCTCATCGACAAATAGATCTTTGGATTCCAGAAGAAGACAGTCTCCCGGGATGACATCGCTTGCCTTAATGAGCACGATATCGCCCGGGACAACCTTTTCGATAGGAATCTCTTTCGGATCTTCATTGCGAACCACCGTCGTTTTGACCTGCACGATTGCATACAACTTCTCAACAGCATTGGCTGCTCCCCGTTCCTGCCAGAACCCAAGGAAACCGCTGACCAAAACAATCACCAGGATGATCGTGGCATCAATGGGATTACGGAGGAAGAAGGATAATCCCGCTGCAAAAATAAGAATGAGAATAATCGGACTCTTAAATTGAGCTAACAGAAGTGTCAGCGCGTCTGATTTTTTCTTAGGCTTCAGGAGGTTCGATCCATAGCGTAAGAGTCGTTGTTGGGCCTCATCGCTCGTCAAACCTTGTGGAGTGGTTTGAAGTTGTTGAAGCAATTCAAGAGAGGGCACGCTCCAAAAAGGAGCTTGACTGGGGTTCATGCGGAATAAGTCCTTAAAAGGTCTTAAAGACAACCTTGTTTAAACTCTATTCCAAACTGAACAATCCCGATTATAATTATGTCATCCATACCGCTCCCATTAAGGATGAACAAGAAGATTACTACCATTGGCATCTTCAGATTATTCCAAGACTGACTACCCCGCTGGATTTGAAATGGGATCCGGCATCTATATCAACGTTTCCTTGCCCGAGGAGACTGCTCAATTCCTGAGGGAGGTTTAATTTGGAAGAGATGCCTCTCTCCACGGTTTTTTTCTATTCTAAACTCCCAGCAATCCTGTGATCACAAAAATCAGCAGGAATCCCAAAAGCGTGAATGCTATAGAAACCAGCGGATGATTCTTTTCGTGAGCCTGCGGAAGCAAATCTGCAGATCCCAGATACAGGAATCCCCCGGCAAAGAACGGCAGGAACAATATTAGATAATTCTCCGGGATCCTGATAACGAGCGTGGATAATACACCCAGCATGGGAGCGATGGCATCCAGCAGGAGCATCTTAAGCGAAGACCTCAAGGAGTTTCCCGCATTTAGCATGACTGTTACTGTATTAAGGCCATCCGAAAAATCATGGGCTAATACTGCAAATGCCACGATGATACCAACTTGGAATTCCAGCTGGAATCCTATTCCGATTGCCAATCCGTCCATGAAGCTATGAGCAGAAAGCTCAGCAGCCCCGAAAAGCCCTCCTTTCGGGTGGCGCTCATTAGTGCATGTCCCGTCAGGAAGGCATACCCTGTGAACAGAAAAATAGCGTTCGAGTATGAGGAGGAATATGAAACCAACAGCGGTTACATACATGACCTGCTCAAGTGGTACCCCGGCAGTCGTAGCCAGTCTGAGGGCCTCCGGAAGCAGATCGAAAAGGGACACGGCTATAAGAACCCCGGCCGCAAAAGCCGCAAGCATTCCGAATCTCTTCCTGTACCGAACGGCAAACAATCCACCAGCCAGTGTCGAAACAAATGTGAGCGCGCCGAAAAGGATTGGAAACATATTCATGCATCCATACGCTTTTGCTGGTGGCAATCATTATTATCTTTTGCCAGCCGCTAAAACGTTGGATAGCATTATAGTATACAAACAGGTCCCCTTACAATCTTGTTGATAACATAGGGGCTCCATAATCTCGACTTGGTCCCATTGTTGCGTGTAACCTAATCTCTGATCTCAATTAGAGGCGGACATCTGCGATTGAGGCCCCCTTGTTCCAGGTCTCGCCATGTGATAAAATAGAAAGTAATTGTAAGCTTCTCCCCTAGAGTCTGAAGGATCTCTCGGGTTCATTTACCGTTAAATCCCTGCTTTTCAAATAGCAATCAAACCACCGTATAGTTTTCCGGCAGGACCGCCGGAAAGCGAAAACTTGTAGGTTGCAAACTGGCGACTGCCAGAGATAAACTGGAGAGCATGATCCTGAGGCCGGGGCGTTTCACGATCATTACAAACTACGATTTACAACAGGTCTAGTTTTACGTGTGGACCCATGATGTGGGACGGCTCAAGTTTGCAATCTTCTAAACGGGAGACAATCATCCTTTCAGGATTATTTTAATAACATATGAGGGAGGAAATATGCCATCCAACGGAAAAAAAGAACCAACCCAAGATTTAAAAGATAAGCTTCGTTCCTTCTTCAGTCCCCAAGACCCTAAGAAAAAGAAGGATGCCTTACCCCCCAAGACTCATTTCAGCATCTGGTATTTCCTGATGGCCTTCATTTTAATTATCTATCTGCAACAATACTTTCTTTCACGACAAAAAGTGGAGACGATTCCTTATGGGCAATTCAAACAAGCCCTGGCTGAAGGCAACGTGAGTAAATTGACCATTGGCCCAGAGAACATTACCGGAACGCTCACAGGAAAAGAAAATAAGCCGGGCCAGCAGTTCACTACCATTCGGGTGGACGATCCAGGCCTAGTGAAAGAACTGGATGAACACAAGGTCGATTATTCCGGACGCTATGAGAGCAAATTCCTGAGCAGTATACTCTCCTGGATCCTCCCCATCGGGATTATGCTTCTGATCTGGCGGTATGCCATGAAGAAAATGGGGCCGGGGATGGGGGTCATGTCTTTTGCCAAGAGCAAAGCCAAGATGTTTGCCGAGCATGAGACCCGGGTCACTTTCGTGGATGTGGCTGGAATCGATGAGGCCAAAGAAGAGCTCCAGGAAGTAGTGGAATTTTTGAGCAATCCTGGAAAATTCCAGAAACTTGGGGGGAGGATTCCAAAAGGGGTGCTTCTGGTTGGCCCTCCGGGGACTGGCAAAACCCTTCTGGCCAGGGCCGTGGCCGGGGAGGCGAAAGTACCTTTCTTCAGCATCAGCGGGTCTGAGTTTGTGGAGATGTTCGTCGGCGTGGGAGCCGCGCGCGTTCGCGATCTTTTCTCTCAGGCCACCAGCCAAGCCCCTTGTATCATCTTTATCGATGAACTTGATGCATTAGGGAAAGTCCGGAGAATGAATGTCATGGGTGGGCACGACGAACAAGAGCAGACTCTCAACCAGCTCCTGGTGGAGATGGACGGATTCGAAACGAATAAAGGTGTCATCATCATGGCCGCCACCAATCATGGCCGCCACCAATCGGCCAGAAATCCTGGATCCTGCCTTGTTGCGCCCGGGGCGGTTTGATCGGCAGGTCTTGGTAGACCGGCCGGATATCAATGGGCGCGAAGCCATCCTGAAAATCCATTCCAGGAATGTTCTTTTAGGTCCCGATGTGGATCTCCGTAAGGTCGCCGGCCGCACCCCAGGCTTTGTGGGAGCCGACCTGGCCAACCTCGTCAATGAAGCCGCCCTATTGGCCGCCCGGAAAAATAAGGAAGTGGTAGAGGCGACAGATTTCGACGAGGCCATCGACCGGGTGGTTGGGGGTCTGGAGAAAAAGAACCGGGTGATGAATGCGCAGGAGAAAAAAATTGTTGCCTTTCATGAATCCGGACATGCGATTGTGGCTGAATCTGTAGAGCATGCGAGCATGCAGACCCGGTGGCCAAAATCTCCATTATTCCCCGAGGGATTGCGGCTCTCGGATATACCCAGCAGCAACCCACGGAGGACCGCTATTTAATGACTCGCTCGGAGCTACTGGACCGGCTAGCTGTTCTTTTAGGAGGTAGGGTAGCGGAGGAGCAAGTTTTTGGAGAAATCTCCACAGGGGCCCAAAACGACCTGCAGCGGGCTACAGACATTGCCCGTTCCATGGTCACGGAATATAGCATGAGTGATTCCCTAGGGCTGGCGACGTATGAGCGCCCTCGTCAGCCTACATTCCTTCCAGAAGGTTTTACTCCCAGCAAAACCTACAGCGAAAAGAAAGCCGCCCAAATTGACGATGAGGTCACCCGGGTTATAGAGGAAGCTCATCAAAGGGTTCGAGGAATCCTGTCCGCTCAGCGGAAAGTTTTAGATGAATTAGCGCACCTCCTTTCCCGGGAGGAGGTGGTGCAAGGGGAGGAAACAACGTTGCCTGAGCGGTCATCCTGACAATTCGGTGTCCTTCGGTGCGGCCGGTATCACTGAGTATGTTTTTTGGTAATTAATACCCTTAGGGGTGTGAAAAACGAAACATAAGAAAGGGTTAATTTACAAAAGATGGTAGAAAAGAAAATAGAAGATCTAATTTTAACTGCCCAAAGGAGTGAAATCGCAGAGCATTTTGTTTACCAGAAGCTGTCACAATCGGCTATGGGTCCTCATAACAAAAGCGTCTTAAAACAAATTTCGGACGATGAACTGAAACATCATAATTTCTGGAAGAAATATACCCGTCAGGATTCAAAACCGAACAAGTTGAGCATATGGAAATACTATCTTATTTCAAGAATGTTCGGGATAACATTTGGAATAAAGCTAATGGAGAAGGTCGAAGGAAAGGCTCATGCGATCTGTGAAGAGATCTCGAAATATGTTCCAGCTGCCATAGATATTGAAAAGGACGAAAAAGAACATGAAAGAAAACTCATAGATTTAATAGACGAAGATCGACTTAGATATGTTGCTTCCATGGTTCTGGGTTTGATGATGCACTTGTCGAGCTGACCGGAGCGCTTGCAGGATTTACCCTGGCCTTCCGAAATACACGCCTCATTGCTATTGCAGGTTTCATTACTGGAATCGCTGCATCGGTGTCAATGGCTACTTCAGAGTATCTTTCGACCAAATCTGAAGAAAGCTCTCGAGAGCCTTTTAAGGCTTCCGCTTATACTGGCTCCGCCTATGTTATAATAGTGTTATTTCTCATTTTTCCTTATGTCATTTTTACGCATTACTATTTTTGCCTTGGCTTTACGCTCTTTAATGCAATGATTGTAATACTTATATTCACTTTTTATAAAGGAGGTGATAGTTATGAAGTATTCATTCACATTTCCTGCACCTTGTAATTACGAAGTAAAGGTTGATGCGGGGAATGATGATGAGGCAGTGGGAAAAATTATTATGGCAGGGGAAGTTCATCGTAAGCAAGTTCATCCAGATATGCCTCCAATGACAGAGGACCAAGTGCGATCATTCTGCCATCGGTTGGGAACGAAGCAGGGCAAGCAACAGTTCTAGGAGGTGATGCCAATGATTCCAAAGAAAAGGAAGCAGAAAAACATGGGTAAACCTATTCCTAAAGCGGGGGTTCAAGGTATGCTTGAAACAAATAATTCCTCTCTTGATCAAATGAAAGCCAACCTCGCCAGCCACGATGACAGGACGCGTGAGAAAGCCCGTCACACGCTTGTGGCGATGGGAAAAGACGCAGTTCAATCACTGATTGAGGCATTGAAAGATAAAAGATATTTAATGAGGTGGGAGGCAGCCAAAGCCTTGGTGTGGAGGCTTTGGAGGATGAAGCGTTTGATGTCCGTTGGCTAGCGGCAATCGCACTGATTGGAATGAACGTTAAGGGATTAAAGCCCTTGCTTCATGCTTTAATGGAACGTGGAGACTCGGTTTTAATCCAGGAGGGTGCCCATCATGTAATTCATGATTTGGCAAAAGGGGGGTTAAGAAAATATCTGGCCCCGTTGTTAGCTGCACTGGAGGGTTTGGAACCAGGAGAAGAAGTACCATGGGTAGCCCCGCATGATCTGGTGGTGGAGGTACCCTGGGCAGCTCGCCATGCCCTTGAAATGCTGGAGAAATTGAAGAAGCTTTAGATCGCTTTCCGTAATTCGTCCTGTGGCCGAAGGGTCCCTCTATAAGTTAACCGGAGCCGAACAAATAAAAGTGAGTAGGATATAAAGCCACCCTGGGAATCTGTTAGGAGGGGTAAACAAATTGAGTGAGACTTCAACGCCATGCCCTTAAAGCGGAATCCTCAGGCGCTTATTGACACGATCGTTTCTCCGGGGCCCCCTAGGTCGTTACATCCACCTATGGGAGTGGAATGATGCATGTAGATATTAGCAAATGGTTTTTAAAAGAAATTGCTCCCTCACCGGGAATTGTCATCGGGAAGGCCTATGTCCTTCAGGACATTCTTCTTATGGTTGAAAGACGGAGTCTCAAAGAGGTACATGCAGAGGAAGAGGTTACCCGTTTAAAACAGGCCATTCGTCGAGTGATCGATGAATTGACGGAGGACAACTTGCAGAAGTCTATGAGGATCGGTAAGAAGGAAGCAGAAATCTTTCTTACTCACCCCGCAATACTTGAGGACCCTTATTTTATCGCTCAGATCCTAAAAGATGTTCGGGAGAATGGAGTAAACGCAGAGTCAGCGGTGATGAGGCAGGTTGACGAGTTCGGGGAAGCTTTTGGAAAGATGGATGACACTTATCTATGGGAGCGTGGCGCCGACCTCCGGGACATTGGAAGGAGAGTGATCCAGAAACTGATGCCTCCACAGCGGTCAGGGCTTGCAAGCACTTTAAATTTGGAGGAGAAACTATGAGCAACCAAACACCTGTCAGCAAGCCAATCTACAGTCTTTTACCCACGGACGTCGAAGGATTCGATTCCCTGGCGGAGCTTGCCCTGGATATGCGCTGGTCGTGGAATCATGCCGCCGACGAAGTGTGGCGGCAGCTTGATCCCGTGCTTTGGGAGTTCACTCAAAACCCTTGGGTCGTCCTACAGACTGTCTCGAGGGACAAACTCCAGCGCGTGTCAGCCGATCCCGCCTTCCGCAAGAAGGTCGATGCGCTCGTGCAAGTCAGGCGCCGTGAGGCAGAGTCACCCGCGTGGTTTCAGCAAGATCATCCACAGTCGCCCCTGACCCGTGTCGCGTATTTCAGCATGGAATTCATGTTGAGCGAAGCTCTGCCCATCTACTCAGGGGGGCTTGGTAATGTGGCCGGCGATCAGCTCAAAGCGGCCAGTGATCTGGGCGTGCCGGTAGTCGGAGTGGGGCTGCTCTACCAACAGGGCTATTTTCGGCAGGTGCTCGACAAGGACGGAGCGCAACAGGCCCTTTTTCCCTACAACGATCCCGGGCAATTGCCCATCACGCCGTTACGCGAGGCGAACGGGGAGTGGTTGCGGCTGGAGCTCGACTTGCCCGGTTATCCGGTCTGGCTGCGCGCCTGGCAGGTCCAGGTTGGCCGAGTGCAGCTTTACCTGCTCGACAGCAATGACCTTGCGAACCTCCCGGCTCACCGAGGCATTACCAGCGAGCTATACGGGGGCGGGCCGGAATTACGTCTTAATCAAGAGCTGGTACTCGGGATTGGCGGGTGGCGCCTGCTCAATGCGCTCGGGATCAAGCCAGAAGTCTGCCACCTGAATGAAGGGCATGCCGCCTTCGCCGTGTTGGAACGGGCTCGAACCTTTATGGAAGAGACCGGACAACCCTTCGAAGTCGCACTGAGCGCAACACGATCGGGGAATCTCTTTACCACGCACACACCGGTGGCCGCCGGTTTTGACCGTTTCTCTCCTGCCCTCACCGAACAATACCTCGGTTGGTACGCCCAGAACAAACTCGGCATCTCGCTTCACGATTTGCTGGCCCTTGGGCGCGTCAACCCGAACGACTCTTCTGAACCCTTTAATATGGCCTACCTGGCTGTGCGAGGGAGCGGAGCAGTTAACGGGGTGAGCCGCTTGCACGGGAACGTGAGCCGACGGATTTTTACGTCTCTCTTTCCGCGCTGGCCGGAGAAGGAAGTCCCTATTGGACATATTACTAACGGAGTCCACATGTCGACCTGGGACTCGGCAGAATCTGACGATCTGTGGACTGAAGGCTGCGGAAAAGGCCGCTGGCTGGGGACGATGGGTACCTTGGAACAGGACATTCGCCGCGTTTCGGACGCGAAGCTCTGGCAACTTCATACCCTAGCTACCCAGTCACTCATTGAATACGCCCGCGAACGATTGTCCCGGCAACTGGCCGCCTCAGGCGCGTCACCGGAGGCGGTTGACGGCGCCAAGCATCTGTTCGATCCCAACGCTTTGACGCTGGGCTTTGCGCGCCGTTTCGCGACCTACAAGAGGCCGAACCTGCTGCTGCACGACCCAGAGCGACTGCTGCGCCTATTAACCAATACTCAGC
>SMTZ1_10002284_pt1 | contig 19360 bp, 19 predicted proteins | sample DeeMarSWOR136_30_FD_25667 | JGI IMG/M metagenome (IMG submission 25667)
GATGTGGTGGTTACCGGGGGTGTGGCCAAGAATATGGGTGTTGTTAATGCTTTGAGGGAAAATTTGGGGTGTGAAGTTTTTGTTCCCGAGGAGCCGCTTCTCACCGGGGCGATGGGTGCTGCCTTATTGGGTAAGGAGCTCACACTACAGGCCTTGGCGAAAGGGGAGCCTATCCAGAGGAAGGAGCGTCGTCTGGAAGAGGTTACCTTTTTCAACACTCGGAGTTAAATATGGCTTGGTTTATGGGTGTTGATATCGGGTCAGGAACCAGCAAGGGGGTTATAACCAAGGACGGTAAGCCTTTAGCTTACCATTGGCTTCCTTCAGGGTTTAATTACAAGATGGTGGCGCAGAAGTTGGGAGATGAACTTTTGGCAAAGTTAGGTTTATCTCCACAGGATATAGCCTATACAATAGCTACTGGCTATGGTGCAGGCAGTGTTCCTTTCAGTAGTCAACAGGTTGTTGATATCCGTTGCTGCGCCAGAGGAATAAGCAGCATATCCCCATCGGTGAGGACAGTCATTGACGTACAGGGGATGTCCACTCAGGTGATTCGCCTCAGTGATGAGGGACAAGTAACCAACTTTATCGTCAGTGAGAGGTGTGCTGCCGGTAGCGGGCGCTTCCTCAATATCATCGCCAATGTCCTCAGGATGGAGCTAAAGGATATTGGTCCGCTTTCCCTCAAGTCAAAAAATCCTGTCATTTTCACTACAGGGTGCGCTGTTTTTGGGGAATCAGAGGCTATCTCCAGGGTATCTGAGAATGCGGCTAAGGAAGATATCCTGGCCGGGGTTCATAAGGCGCTGGCGGACAAGATATCTGCCCTCATTGATAGAGTTGGGCTGGAAGAGCAGTGTGCCATCACCGGTGGTGGTGGTCTCAATGTTGGGCTTATCAAAAGTTTAGAAGGCAATTTAGGGATTAAGTTGCTGGTGCCTCCTCAGCCCCAGTTCGTCACCGCCTTAGGCGCCGCCATAATGGCTGAGGAGCATTTTGCCGGTTAAATTTCTAATGCTAGATTAACTAAGGGGAGGTTTAAAGTTAAGCTATGACAGAAAATGAAGTAACCATTCTGGATAAACTGGGCGTTGATGTTGGTACAAGAGTGACTCACGTAAAGACCATTACCGAGGCAGACATCGTAATGTTTGCCGGTGTCTCTGGTGATTTCAATCCGGTCCATGTGAATGATGACTATGCTAAAAAAACTCCCTTTGGCGGTAGAATTGCTCACGGAGTAATAGCTCTGGGACTTATATCGGCTGCCATGACTAAACTGCCGGGGCTGGTAATATTCCTTGGTGCGTCGGACAAGTTTTTGGCACCGGTGCGGATTGGGGATACTATTACTGCCACAGGTGAAGTGGTGAGGGCCAGAAAAGATAAGGGAATTGTAACTCTTAACGCTAGTTGCACCAACCAAAAAGGGGAAACTATCGTTGAGGGTGAGTGGGTGATACGGCTTTACGAGGAGCCTTCCTAGCCAAAGCTAATAGTTAATTCTAAACCCCAGTCTCTCCGCGAATTACCGGTGGAGACTTTTGGCCCGAGCTGGCTACATATACATTCCGGCACTAACATTTAATACGTGCCCGGTAATATAATCTGAGTCAGCCGAAGCCAGGAACAAAACAGGCTTGGCTGCATCCTCTGGTGACAGTAATTTACCGCTAGTCTCCTGAAGCATCCTGTCTCTAGCTTTCTTGGGTATGCCCATTTTTTCGCCGGCAACCTCTTCACCAGTCTCTCTCTCAGCAGTAAATCTAGTATCGACGAAGCCATAGGCAACAGCATTACAGGTTATGCCAAATCTTGCCCACTCTCTGGCTACTGTTTTAGTAAGCCCAATCACTCCGGCTTTAGCCGCCGTATAGTTGATTTGCCCAATATTACCCATCAGTCCTACCACAGACGTTGTATTGATAATCTTTCTTCTATGCTCCTTTTTCTTAATAAGATACTTGGCGGCTGAGCGGATACAGTTAAAGGTTCCCTTGAGATTGATGGCTAGACACATGTCCCACTGGACGTCGGTCATTCTATGTATTAGCGCATCTCTGGATATACCGGCATTATTAACCAGAATATTCAGGTCGCCGAATTTATCCACCGCAGTATCCATCAGCCTGTCGGTATCCTCTGACTTGGTTACATCGGCAACACACCAGGCAACTTTCCCGCCGGCAGCTTCTATCTCTTTTGCCGTTTCCACAAGAGGGCCCCGGTCGACATCACTTACTACAACGGATGCCCCCTCCTTAGCAAAAAGTAGCGCATCAGCTTTCCCTATCCCTCTGGCTGACCCTGTAATCACGGCTACTTTACCGTCTAATTTCCCCACGTTTAGCTCCTTACCCCTTTTTAGAGGCTAGGGCACTTTCTATGCAGGCAACTATCTCTTCTTTGGTGGCAGATAGGAATGTGCCGCTAAAACCCATCTCTTTGAGTTTGGGAGCATCCTCAGGTGGGAATATACCTCCCAGCAGGAATATAGTTTGCTCCTTTATGCCTGCCTTTTCTGCCGTCTTCAATAAGTCCTCACTGAGGGCTAACTCACCGCCGCAGTATGTGCTTATCCCAATAACATCGGCAGATTCTTGAACCGCAGTCCCAATTATTTGCTCGGGTAGAGCATTGCCGATTAGAACTACCTCCATCCCGGCATCTCTAAGCATGCCAGCCACAGTAAGTATTCCTCTGGAGTGAGTCTCTAAAGCAAATTGAGCCAATAATACCTTAATTTTCCTCTGACGTGTCATAATGTTATCTCCTTGAACTAGTTATGCGAAGAGAGGTGGTTTCCATGTACCGAAGGCTTCAGTAAATGCTCTACGCATTTCACCTTCTGTAACATCAGCTCTGGCGCATTCAAGAGTATAATCCATAACGTTGTCCCCCCGCTTACATGCCTCTTTAAGGGCGCTGAGGGTACTACTTGCTTTCTCATTATCTCTTTGCTGCTTTATCCTAGCTAGCTTCTGTCGCATCTGTTCTCTTATACTATCATCATATTGGTGAACCCAGACCTTAGGCATTTTTAGGTTAGGGTCTCTAAAGTAGTTACGACCAACTACCTTTATTTCACCATTAGCAATCATCTTCTGCTCACGCTCAATATGGCTAGCTACCTTTTTATGCAGCCAACCGCTGGTGACAGTTTCAACTATACCACCCCTCCTTTCAATCTCATCTACTTCATCAAGGATTCTCTCCTCTAGGTCGTTAGTTAGCGCTTCTACATAGAAGGAGCCACCTAATGGGTCAACTACTTGCGTAACCTGCGTCTCAGCTTCGATAATCTGCTGGGTTCGAAGGGATATTATTGAAGCCTCTTCCGAGGGGACTGAGTAGGCTTCATCGTAGGAGTCCACATGTAAAGATTGAACACCTCCCAATATAGCGGCTAAAGCATGATAAGCAGCTCTTACTATGTTATTCATGGGCTCTTCCCTGGTTAGGGAGACACCTGACGTCTGTACATGACACCTCATCCACATAGACCGAGGGTTCTTGGCCTCAAATCTATACTTCATTATCCGATACCATAACCGCCTTACTGCCCGTATCCTAGCCACTTCTTCAAAGAAGTCATTGGCTGGTGCCCAGAAGAAGGCTAACCTTGTTGCTACCCAATCAACATCGTGGCCTCTTCTGATCATCTCTTTAAGGATTTCAATAGCATTGGCTACAGCAACCGCCATCTCAGTAACACCAGAGGTTCCCCACTCCCGCAAGTTGTAGCCATTCAGGGTAACATAGTTCCATTGAGGCACATTCTTCCTGATAAACTCTATATTGTCGCACTGTATTCTAAAATCATCCTTGGGTGGTATATATTCCGAGGCGCTGCGAACCAAGCTTTCCATTATGAAATCATTCTGTACACTGCCGGGAAGCTTGTCCCAAGGGACGCCTCTATGTTCAGCCATTATCAAATACATTGGGAATACTATTGCTGTATTTCTGGGGTAGTGGGTAACTATGGAGGCGCTTATCTTATCTATGGGGATATCCTTACAGACTGTCTCCATATCTTCAACACAATCAAACGGGCAGCCTACAGTTGCTACCTGGCCTTTGGCCTCAGGCTCATCAGAATCAAACATCTGAACTGTGGCAAGGTCGAGAGCCCAGTTTGTTCCGGTAGCGCCATGCTCTAGGAGCATCTTTATTCTCTTGTTTACATATTCGGGGGAACCGGCACCATATAGTTGACGTATGGTAAACACCCTGCCCCGATACATATTGGAATGTATGCCTCTAGTAAATGGCTCGCTCCCGGAGAAGCCTAAATCCCTCTCATAGTCGAAGTCAGAATTACTAAGCGGGGTATAGGTTAATTCTCGTGGAATCTCGGAGCCCAGAATGGTATGAGGCATTACCTTCCAATTCTTTCTATCTTCCTCACGAACCACCGTATTTTTCCATTTGTCAAATTCCTGCTCGATCTTTTTCAAAGCTTCTGGATTATATAGTGGGATGTGTTCTCCTGGCTTGAACTTTTCCTTCAAAATTTCCTTTGTTGTCTTCTCATCGCTCATATTGAATTCTCCTTTACCCTACTCCTTCCCGATCAGGGCTCGGGCAATAGTCATTCGTTGAATCTCAGAGGTACCCTCGTAGATCTCGGTAATTTTAGCATCACGGAAATAGCGCTCTAAAGGATAGTCCTTAACATAGCCGTAGCCTCCATATATTTGAATAGCTTTATTGGTAGCAAACATGGCTGCTTCAGCAGCAAAAACCTTGGCCATAGCTGCCTCTTTAACGAAGGGTAAGTCCTTGTCCTTAAGGTAGGCTGCCCGATAGGTTAATAGTCTAGAAGCATCAATTTGTGTTGCCATATCGGCTAAAAACCATTGAATTGCCTGAAAGTTAGCAAGGCGTTGACCGAACTGCACTCGCTCCTTGGCATAAGCTAAAGCCTTATCAAATGCCCCCTGAGCAATCCCTACTGCCTGAGCGGCAACAGTAATCCTACTGGCATCTATGGCTTCAAGGGCTATTCTAAGACCTTTCCCCTCATCGCCTAACCTGTTTGCCTCAGGCACAAAACAATTGTCAAATATCAGCTCTGTTGTTGATGTGCCTCTTATGCCCAATTTATGCTCAAGTTTACCTACGGAGAAACCAGGGGTTCCTTTCTCAACGATAAATGCGGCGATGCCTCGATAGCCCAATGACTTATCAATAGTGGCAAAGGCTAAGGTGATATCTGCTTCGCTACCGTTAGTAATAAAGAGCTTAGTCCCATTAAGCACATAGCCATTATTTTGTCGGGTGGCAGTGGTCTCTACGGCAGCGGCATCGCTACCGGCACCAGCTTCAGTTATAGCAAAACAGGCTAATTTTTCTCCTTTGGCTACTGGAACTACATAGCGTTGCCTCTGTTCTTCATTGCTAAATTTATATAAAGGGTATCCAGCAAGTCCGGTAGAATCAAAAAGGATTGTAGAGGTAGAAGCACAGACACGCGCAATTTCCTCATGAACAATGACCTCGTCTATTTTGCTTCCGCCACTGCCACCATACTTTTCAGGAAAGGTAATACCAAAAAGTCCAACTTCAGCCATTTTCTTAACAGTCTCTGCGGGAAACCTAGCTTCCTCATCTATTTGAGCTGCGATTGGCTCAACCTCTTTAATAGCAAAATCTTGTACCATTGTCTTGAGCATCTTTTGTTCTTCAGTCAGTTCAAAATCCATCTTACCTCCTAACAGAATACATTGTTTCCCAATCTTATCTGGCCACTATACTGTAGCCGAGTTAAACTGCTTGGTGAACTGACTAATAATCTCCATGGCCGCCGAAGGTGGACTGATTTTTCTCTGGGCTAAATCGTCTATCAGTTTTTCTAAGTAACCACCTTCGCCGGTCTCCTGTTGGACATAGTTGCCCACAAAACTTTCTATGGTCTCAATCAACTCAAATTTTGCTCTTTCTCGCCTGCACTTTTCAAGTCCGCCACTAGAGACTAGGTATTCTTTATGTTTGAAGAGTTTTTCAACTAATTCCTCTGTGCCTTTACCATAGATTGCTTCGGTTAAGATTACACTTGGCTTCCACTCGCCAGTGGGGTAAGTCTTCATCTCAAGCATGAGTTCTACTGCCTGGGCTACATCTCCAGCCCTGCCTTCATCTGCCCTATTTACGACAAAAATGTTAGCTATCTCCATGATGCCGGCCTTTATTAGTTGAACGTCATCTCCCATCCCGGGAGACAGAACAATGATGGTCGTGTCAGCCACTCGGTTAATATCTACCTCTGCTTGCCCTGAGCCCACAGTCTCTACTAGGATAATATCCTTACCCATAGCATCGAAAACATGAATCATACTTAATGTCGCTTTGGCTAATCCCCCTGTCCAGCCTCTGGTTGCCATGCTCCTAATAAATACATCCTTATCTACACTAGTTTGTTGCATCCTTATTCTGTCACCCAATATAGCACCACCGGTAAAAGGGCTTGTCGGGTCGATAGCAATAACACCGACTGTCATATTTTCCCTTCTGAGGCCACTTATTAAGGCATCAATCAATGTGCTTTTGCCTACACCTGGGGCACCGGCTATTCCAACTATATAGGCTTTTCCCGTATGAGGATAGAGAGTCTCCAATTCCTCAACTGCTTGTGGTACTTCATCCTCTAGACCTCTCATAAGTCTAGCTGCGGCTTGGACATCCCCCTTTAATATTTTATTTACTAAGTCCACACTTATCTCCCTCTGTGCTAAAGTTTGTTCGATGGCTTTAAATTCTTGTTTGCCAATCGGCTATTTTCTGTGAAGATTATACTTAAGGATATGCTCAATTAGTTTAAGCTAGCCTGACTATAAAGTCAACCGCTGGTGGCTTCTGCGATGTTCGCTTAGCACCCGTTTGAGAACCTTGTCATCGGATTACGGGGAAGCTCATTCCCAAAATCACAGATGTAGGTCTCTTGAAACTGAACGTTTGAGCCTTGCCTTCTTGGCGCTAAGGTCGCCCATATTTCTCGCGGAGCACCCTCCTTAGAACCTTACCGGTTGAGGTCTTGGGAAGTTCTTCATCAACAAAAACTACCGAGGCAGGTCGCTTGAAACCAGCTAGCCTTGGGCGGCAAAAATCAATAATTTCCTGCTCGGTGGCTTTTTCTCCCTTTTTGAGCCTTACTATAGCCCTGATTTGCTGACCCCACTCAATGTCAGGGACACCAATCACTGCTGCTTCTTCAACTTTGGGATGGGAATAGAGCGTGCTTTCCACTTCATCAGGACCAATATTCTCACCTCCTCTTACAATCAAATCATCGGCGCGCCCACTAAGATAAACATAGCCTTCTTCATCTACATAACCCATATCGCCGGTACGATACCATCCATCTGGAGTGAAAGCTTTCTTTGTCTTCTCCTCATCCCGCCAGTAGCCCTTCATTATTCTAGGGCTTCGGGCTACAATCTCACCTGTTTTCCCGGTAGGCAATGCTTGACCGGCTTCATCTCGAACTTGGATTTCAACATCATCCAAAGGTAGGCCAATAGACGTAGCCAGCCTCTTTAACTTCTTCTCCCTCTCCGGCTCGGTCTCTTTCCCAGTAATAATTTGGTCTTCAGCTCTAAGCGTAGCTATAGTGGAGGAGGTTTCCGTTCCACCAAAGGCATTTATAAGGGCTCTACCAGGAAAGCGCTCAATAGTTCCCTTTAGCACCTCGTAAGGACAGGCGGCGGCACCATAAGTTATCACCCGGATGCTTGAGAGGTCATATTTATCGAAGTCGGGGTACTCGATAATTCGCTTGAGCATAGTGGGCACCACCATTACTCGGGTGGCTTTCTCCCGTTGCACCGTCTCAAACCACTCTTTCTCATCAAATTGCCGCATCAAGGCGATGGTTCTGCCCCCATAAACGCCAGCCATCAGCGCTTGAATTCCAGCCACATGATAGAGGGGCATACAAATCACATTTGTCTCTACCGGTGCCTCTGGGTCGGGGGGGTTGACATTGGTCAGGACGTAGGAGCTATAGGCGTTATGGTCTTGGGGAACTCCCTTGGGAAATCCAGTGGTTCCGGCAGTAAACATGAGTATGGCTAAATCCTCATCATTTACCTCGGCATAGGTTTTTTCTTCTGGTGAACCTGAAGCTATAAGCTCGTCATAGCTTATCATCCCTTCATACTTCCCATCTATGATGACGAAGTGCTTCACTGAGGAGAGTTGAGGCCGTGCACTGTTCACCATATCAGCGTAGCGGCTGCCGACAAAAAGAATTTTAGGCTCCGCTTTATTTACCAGGTAGGCCAGCTCTTCCTCCTTCACCCGGAAGTTCAGGGGGGCAAAAATACCTCCCACCATTGTGGTAGCGAAACAAGCCTCCACGTATTCATTGCAATTAACCTCAAGGATGGTGGCTCGATCCCCCTTTTCGAGGCCCAGCCGGTTTAGAGAGTCGGCCAGGCGGTTCACCCTCTCCTTGAGCTGAGCGTAGCTATATTGCTCTCCCTCAAAGGCGAGAGCTCTCCTCTCTGGGACAAGCATCGCTGGTAGGTCGAGAAATTCGGTTACAAGCATACTTCACCTCCGTTAAAAGTTTTTCTAAGACTTGGGATTCATTCTTATCTCTTTATTTTAGTTTTTATTTTATTTGGTAGCAATTTTCCTTCTTACCTGTTGTAACACTTTTGTCATTGTCTCACCAGCTTTTGCTCTGATTAGAACAGCAGCTTCTTCGTCCATAGGGGTGGAGCTTAGGTTGATAATAACTAATTTGGCTTTAGAAGTAACGGCATAGCTAGGCATATAGGCGGCAGGATATACAACCAGGGTTGAGCCAATCACGATAAATAGGTCACAGTTACATGAGCGCTGAGTTGCCTCTTTCAGTACCTCTACTGGTAGTGATTCACCGAAGAAAACTGCATCTGGTTTTAGGATACCATGACAGACCTCACAGTCTGGAACTTCTTCACCCTCATCCAGCCTGGCTTGAATCTGTTCAAAGTGGTAACGCTGACCGCAGCTCAAGCATACCACCCATTGCATATTACCGTGTAGCTCAAATACCCTGTCGTTAGGAACCCCGGCTTTCTGGTGGAGATTATCTATATTTTGGGTAATGACACAATCCAGCTTGTCCAGTTTATCTAACTCAGCAATAGCATAGTGGGCGGGGTTTGGCTCAGCCTTAGTGGTTAAACTTCCTTCCCGGAGCATCTGCCACTGCTTTCTTCTAGATTGAGGGTCGGTAATGAACTTCTGATAAGTGAAGTCATCAGGGTCGAACCTCTCCCAAATTCCACCGGGGCTACGAAAATCAGGAATTCCTGATTCAGTGCTAACCCCGGCGCCGGTGAAGACTACCACCCGTCTGGCATTGATAATTAGGTCGGCTACTCTGTCAGCCAGGTTATCCAGGTTTTGTTCCTCCACGAAGTTTCTCCTATTATTTTGATGAGCTGATAAGGCGACCAAGCCTAGTCTCAAGCTCCAGCCCTTGTTCCAGGCTCAGGTCGAGTCCCTTGGTTATTGCCTGCTTGGCATAGGTAACGGCAGTTGGACTATGACTCTTAATTTTATTGGCCAGCCTCTCGGCTGCCGGCAATAGTTCATGCCGGGGCACTACCTGATTAACTAATTTTAGTCGCTGTGCTTCCTTTGCCTTAATCCAGCTACCAGTTAGCAGCATTTCTAGGGCGCTAGCTCTGCCTATCACCCGGGGCAGGGTCTGGCTGCCACCGGCGGCTGGAATTATACCCAATCCCATCTCAGGCACACCAAACAGGGCATCCTCTGAAGCTAGCCTGATGTCACAGCACAGGGCTATCTCGATTCCATCGCCTAGAACATAGCCGTGGAGGGCAGCAATTAGCGGCTTAGTAATAATTAAGAAAAGCCCCCAAACATCTCGCTCCCAGCGCGCCTGCCGGGCGATTACCGGTGACGGGGCAGTGAGGAACTCGGTAAGGTCAGCGCCAGCACAGAAAGCCCGTTCCCCAGTGCCTCGAAATATAGCTACCCTAACCTCAGGGTCATTTTTAATAGCACCCAGCACTTGATAAAGCTCGTCTCTCATCTGCATGTTATAAGTGTTTAACTCGTTAGGTCGGTTGAGAGTAACATAACCTATATCATTCTGCTTCTCGTAGATGATTGTCTCAAAATTGGTCATTACTTTCCTCGGCTGAGCTGGCTATCATGATAAAAATTGTCGTAGACTCACCGACCCTTGAACCGGGGCTGTCTTTTTTGCAAGAAGGCAGTGATGCCCTCGGTTCTATCAGCAGTTGTGTGCAGTAGGAAATAAAGGTCAGCTTCTAGACGAAGCCCCTGCTCAAGGGTTAAATCCAGCCCTTTATTTATCGCTTCCTTGGCATATCTGAGGGCAATAGGGCCCTTATTGGCTATGGTTTTTGCTGTAGCCTCAACTTCGGAAGCTAGATTCTCCCCGGGGACTACTTTATTGACCAGCCCTATTTCAAATGCCTCCTTGGCATTTATGGTTTCAGCAGTGAGAATTAATTCCAGGGCTTTACCTTTACCGATAATGCGGGGCAGTCGTTGTGTGCCACCATCTGTAGGGATAAGCCCTTGAGCCACCTGAGGCAAGCCGAACCGTGCCTTGGATGAGGCAAGCCTGATATCACAGCTTAGCGCTAACTCCAGCCCCTGCCCCAGGGCATCTCCATTAATAGCAGCGATAACTGGGCGGTCTACACTGGCTATAGCTGTAGCTGGACTGTGTCCTGAGTTCAACGGCTCTAGTTCGCTCCCCCCACAGAATGCCCTATCTCCGGCCCCAGTAAGTATGGCTACATAAATATCATCATCCTGGTTTATTTGGTGACAAACGTCTGCCACTTCCCGGGCTAATTGCTGGTTGATGATGTTATTTACTTCAGGACGATTGAGGGTTATGTGAGCGATATGGTCCTTTTTGGTGTAAATAATGGTGGCATAGGGCATAAGTTCGATTCCCTTTTGTCTATTATATTACTTGGTTAACCTGGGCGAAAGTCTAATCTTAGATAATACCAGCTATTCTGTCAAGCACTTCAGCGTAAACGAGTGACGGCGACAAATATACCGAGAGCTAGAGCTAGTAAATGATATAGTATAGTAAACGGACCGAAGGGAAGCCCACTAGGAAAGAGAAAAGTAACAAAGTAGCTTATGACTACAGCAATGCCACCAACAATAGCTAATCCCGTGCCTCGCTTCCGATTGACCGAACGGCTGACCACCTCGGCGATGGCATAGCCAGCGGCGGGAGCCAATAACAGATTGAAGGAGAAGAAGGGAATTACCCACTCTATTACCCCCCAAACAGCACCGCAAACGAAAGCCATCCCCACGCCTGTTCCGGCAGCTCTAAGGTAATATTTGATGGAAAGTCTGTAGGTGGGCAATTTATATAACTGGGCACAATCTGGGCACCTCGCTCCTACCGGGGTTTGCACCAGGCACCGAGAACATATCGGCTTACCACACTTGCCACACCTCAGGTTAGTTTCAACATCAGGGTGAGTGGCACACTTCATTTTATTATGGTTGGCCTTCCCCTTGCTTTTCCTGCTGTTCAGTTAAGGTAGCTTTAGGAGGTATTCGATGTACCCAGGCTTCTCTATCTCCTATGTCACGGTCAAAAAGCAGGCGATTAAGTATTAGCTGCCCATCACTGACCGATTCAGTAAGAGCAGTTCGTGGCACGGTTAATCGTCTGATAACTCCAATCAGAAACATAGCCAAAAGTCCTAGGGTAATAGGTAGTGGCTCATTAACCCACCAGCTAACTAAAGGCATAACGGCTACACCAGTATTTATGCCTAATGCTGCATTGTGAATAATGTATATACCGACTCCGGCAGTAGTCAAAAATCCTACCATCCCCCAGGGCACTAAATTATTCATTAGAGGAAGGCCGAGAGCTACTCCTAAGGTGGTTAGGACCCCCCTGCCACCATTGAAGCGGAGAAAAACTGGCCAGTTGTGTCCGATAATTGCTGCTACCCCCACCGTTATCTGCTGAGCCATATCCAGTCCAATTAGCTGAGCTGCCCAGACCATCACTATCCCTTTACCCAAATCAAAAATGATTACCGGGGTAACAAGACGCTTGGAGGTGAACTTCAGTAAATTGCCAACTCCTATATTGCCACTGCCGTATTGCCTGAGGTCTATCCCCCGGGCTAACTTAGCCGCTAGATAGGCGGCTGGCACTGAACCTAAAAGGTAGGCACCTACTATTAATAATACAAACTTAATAACCATCGGCTTTCCTAATCCTATGGGCTGGTTAACTTTAGTGCTTGCTGGTCTGCCAGAGCTATAAGTCGCTCTGCCGACTCCATTGGCACATCCACACCGCCAATCATAGTCTCAGTGCTGGCATCCAGACCATGATAATCACTACCACCAGTTGGGATAAGATTATATCTGTTGGCTAGGCTAACCAGCCTATTGATTTCATCAGCAGTATAGCCATTGTAGTAGGCTTCAAGACCGACCAGACCGGCAACCTTTAGCTCAACAATCATCGTCTCCGGGTCATTGATGGTAAATGGGTGTGCCAGCACGGGCAATCCGTTAGCTCGTACTATTAGTTTTACCGCCTCAACCGGAGTTACCTTTTCCCGCTCAACGTAGGCAGGTCCCCCACGACTAATATACTTGGTAAACGCCTCCTTAAGTGAGGCTATGTAACCCTTCTCTAACATAGCTTGAGCGATGTGAGGACGGCCTATAGAGCTACCCCCGGTTATTTCTTGAACTCGATGCCATTCAATGTGGATACCCAAATCCCTCAATTTAGCCACCATCCCCTGAGCCCGTTCCCACCGGGAATTGCGCAACTTCTCCAGGGTAGCCAGCAGTTCCGGGTTAGTATAATCTATAAAATAGCCTAGAACATGCATTTCACCCTCGGCGACATCAGTGCTAACTTCAACGCAGGGTATGACTTTCAACCGGGAAAAAGCTTTGGCAGCGGCTTGGGCAGGAGCAATACCATTCACAGAGTCATGGTCAGCCAGGGCAATAATGGTTAACCCACGCTCCGCTGATTTGCGAACCACATCTGCCGGGCTGAGTCGCCCGTCAGAGACAGAGGAATGTATATGGAGGTCTACTTTAGGCATTGCTATTCAACCTCCCGATAGATTCGGTCAATGCCTACTGCCTTCCCACTGCTCTCATCTGCCCTAATCAGGACTGCGTTAAATATGGTTTCTCCCTTTCCAACTGATAAGCGATGAGGTATTATTGTCAGAAAGCGTTGAATTACTGCCTCAGTGTCATCGCCAATAACTGAATCAATAGGTCCGGTCATGCCAATATCGGTAACATAGGCGGTGCCTTGAGGAAGCAACCGGGTATCAATGGTTCCTACATGGGTGTGGGTACCGAGTACAGCACTGACTCGACCGTCCAGGTACTGTCCCATTGCCACCTTCTCCGACGTTGCTTCAGCATGGAAATCAACAATGATAATCGCTGACTTCGGCTTAAGCTCAGCCAGTAGCTTATCCATAGCTCTAAACGGGCAATCGAAATTGCTCATGAAGGTTCGTCCTATCAAATTAACGACTGTAACCTGATTCTTAACTATGAAGCCCTTACCCGGTACGCCTGGGGGATAATTTAACGGGCGCAGGATGGGAAGTTCACCATCAAGGTATGGAATAATCTCCTTCTGAGCCCATATATGATTACCTGAGGTTAGCACATCAACACCAGCATCAAGTAGTTCCTTAGCTGTGGTTGACGTTGTGCCTAAACCGCCGGCAATGTTCTCAGCGTTAGCAATAACCAGGTCTAACCCGTATTGCTGCCGCAGGTCGGGCAAAAGCTCTTGCACTGCCCGCCTACCCGGCTTGCCAATTACATCACCAATTGCCAATATCAGCACTATCTCTTCCTACTTGGCGTAGTCTATAGCTCTTGTCTCCCTGAGCACAGTAACCTTTATTTGCCCCGGATAACCCAGACTTTCCTCTATCTTCTTAGCGATGTCCCGGGCAAGTCTCATTGCCCCTAGGTCATCAATCTCTTCTGGCTTGACCAAGATGCGGATTTCACGCCCAGCTTGAATGGCATATGACTTCTCTACCCCCTTGAAGCCAGCGGCTATATCCTCCAGCGCTTTCAGACGCTTTAGGTAGTGCTCCAATGATTCACGTCTTGCCCCTGGTCTAGCGCTACTAATAGCATCAGCCGCTGAGATGATAAAGCCCCAGACGCCGGTGGTAGCCGTCTCACCGTGGTGCTCAGCGATACCCTGCACTACCTCAGGCGATTTATCCCATTGCTTAACCAGGTCAGCACCAATAGCAGCATGGGTGCCTTCTACCTCGTGGTCTACTGCCTTACCAATGTCATGAAGCAGCCCAGCCTTTTTGGCTGTGGCAACATTAGCTCCTAACTCTCCAGCGATTATACCAGCTAAATAAGAGACCTCACTGCTATGGGCTAGTACATTCTGTCCATAGCTAGTGCGATATTTAAGGCGACCAAGCAACTTAATTAGCTCGGGGTGCAGTCCATGCACTCCTGTCTGGTATGCTGCCTCCTCCCCAGACTTATTAATAGCAGCATCTACTTCCTCCTTGCTCTTGCCCACTACCTCTTCAATACGAGCTGGATGAATACGACCATCAAGGATAAGCTTGGTTAAAGCTAGGCGAGCTACTTCCCGTCGTACCGGGTCAAAGCTAGACAGGGTTACTGCTTCAGGGGTATCGTCAATAATCAGGTCAACGCCGGTAGCTTGCTCCAGAGCTCTGATATTACGACCTTCTCTTCCGATAAGCCGACCCTTCATTTCATCACTGGGGAGGGGAATAGTAGCCACCGTAACCTCAGATACAACATCAGAGGCTAAACGCTGGATAGCCAGGGACAAAATATTCTGGGCTTTCTCATCAGCTTCTTCTTTTAACTTAGCTTCCCATTGCCGGAGGCGCTGTGAAGCCTCCTCCCGCATCTCCACTTCCATAGCTTCGGACAATGCTTGCTTTGCCTCGGCACTAGACATGCCTGAAATCAGCTCTAGCTGCTTTAACTGCCTGTTTTTAAGCTCTTCAAGGTGGGCTCGGGTAGACTCTATCTCCTTTTCTTTGTTAGACAGATTACGCTCACGATGCTCTACATTTTCTAACTTGCGCTCTAAGCTCTCTGACTTTTGGGACAGGCGATTCTCCTGGCGCTGTAGTTCAGCACGCCGTTCACGATACTCTGCCCCAGCTGCTGTCACGGCTTTATCTGCCTCTTGTTTTGCCTCACGGAGCATATCTTTGGACTTGGCTCCAGCTTCAGATACCATTCTAGATGCTTTCCTCTCAGCAATACGCAGTTGTCGATTAACCATTGTCTTTCTGAAGAAAAAGATAGCCACACCACCAACTATTATACCTATGACAAAGATAGAGATTAGTGCAATATAGTATACCGTTCCCATCTTTCACCCCCTTTCATCGCTAGACTTCTAAGTTGGGGGGTAGGCTATAGATAACCGATACTACTGGCCTTTATCGTAATATGGTTATCTAAGCTTTATTACCCCGTTCTTGCCATAACTGCTCCACAGTATGATTTATCACCTCGTAACCAAAACCACGCCGCTTGAGATAGCCAATTAATCGGTAACGGAAGCTTTGGTAGTCAGACGTGGGTAGACTATGAGCTTTACTCCGGGCTGCCCGATAGGCACTATCATTATCATCAACTGCATCAACTACCTGGTTGATGATATCACCGGCTACCCCCTTTCGCCTTAGCTCTAACTTAGTTAGCCATTGGCTACGGGGGCTAAACGATTCTCGGTTATCCTTCCAAAATTGGGCAAAAGCCATATCATTGACCAGCCCCTGTTCTTTTAGGTTGGCTACTACAGCCTCTACACTATCACCGTCAAAACCACGTTGCTGAAGTCGCTCCCTTAGCTCAGATTCACTCCGAGGTCGGTAGCTAAGGTAATGAGCAGCAGCATTAAGGCAACGGTGGAAGTGGTCAGACGTAACCAGTGCTTTAACTTGGGTATCAGCCAGCTCTTGCCCAACTTGCAGCCCTTCTTTGGCTGCTACCTCGGCCTCCAGGCTAAAGGCAAACTTGCCATCTAATAGCACATTTGCCCGCTTGCCTCGACCTCTCCCAACGCGAATGGCGGTAACCTTGCTCATTAACTTGCCACTCCCCTCAAAAAGACAAGGCTGAGGTTTATGCCTCAGCCTTACTACTCCTGTTGCCGTCTAAACTATCTGCTAAAACTGACTTTAATCACTGGCTGCTGTAATATAGGTGACGGCTGAGGCTCTAATCTGCTGCTCAATCTCTTGAGCAAGCTCAGGATTTTGATTCAGGTATTGCTTGGTATTCTCCCTGCCTTGCCCCAGGCGAATGTCACCATAGGAGAAAAAGGTGCCAGCCTTCTTCAGTAGCCCTAGCCCTGTACCCAGGTCGATAAGATTACCCTCCCGGCTTATCCCATGACCGAACATAATATCAAACTCAGCGCTTCTAAATGGAGGGGCAACCTTATTCTTGACTACCCTAGCCTTGATGCGACTACCTATTGCCTCAGTCCCTTGCTTAATAGTTTCAACACGCCTTAGGTCTATCCTTACTGAACTATAGAATTTTAAAGCTCTGCCGCCTGGTGTTACCTCGGGATTGCCAAAGATAATCCCCACCTTTTCTCTTAGCTGGTTGGTGAAGATTACTGCTGTCCCTGACCTACCGATAGCGGCAGCCAGCTTTCTCAGTGCTTGAGACATTAGGCGGGCTTGTAAGCCAATGTGAGCTTCTCCCATCTCCCCTTCAATTTCTAGTCGGGGTACTAAGGCAGCTACACTATCAATCACTATCGCATCAATGGCTCCACTCCTGACTAGTGCCTCAGTAACTTCTAGGGCCTGCTCTCCGGTATCAGGTTGAGAGATAAGCAGCTCATCAATGTTAACCCCACAATTAGCAGCGTAGGCAGGATCCAGGGCATGCTCTACGTCGATATAGGCGGCGGTACCTCCCCGTTTCTGTGCTTCGGCAATTACATGCTGAGCTAGGGTGGTTTTCCCTGATGACTCAGGACCAAATATTTCTGTAATCCGTCCCCTGGGTATACCACCCACACCTAATGCCATGTCCAACGCTAATGAGCCACTGGGAATAGCCTCCACTGCTGATATGGTGGCAGAGTCACCCAGCTTCATAATTGAGCCCTTGCCGAAGAGCTTTTCAATGTGACTAATAGCTAGCTCCAGCGCTTTCTCTTTCTCCGTGGTCATCTTCGCCTCATTTCCCATCATAACACAGATACCTTGCCAAGACAAGAGGATGGAAATAGAGATTTTTTAGTAACCCATGAGGAAATCTAACGAGTTAACCTACCAAGCCGAGATTGCACCTTGAGCTATCCCCTACTTCTTACACTAGACAGAGGGTTTTACTGCTGACTTATGCTTGTCTACCCTTCCTGCCGGGGTAAACATACCGTGTGTGTACTCCCCATCTATGTACTGCCAGTCAGGAAATTCCCGCTTCCACACAGGGTCCATTATCTCAGCTACCTCTTGAGAGTACTTATCCAGGGCATCACATACCGGGGAGGTAAGCAGCCCGCACACCGGGCCATCAGTAGCATAGGGATGGCACTCGCTACAGATTTCTCGCAGCACGTGGGGGTGGTCTATCATGGTACACGGACGCAGCAGGTTCTCGCCATAGGGCTGGCGATTTCTGAATCCTGTGAAGAAGGGCGAATTGATGGCCTCTTTCAGGCTTTTATCGTGGACATTATCTGTAGCCAGATGGATAAAGATACAGGGCTCTACATCACCGTAACAGTTAATATGGAAAAAATGGCGGCCACCGGCAATGCAGCCGCCCATATGGGGAGCATCGTTCCAGAAGTCGACAATGAATATTGGCTTCTGGCTGCGGATGCGCCGTGGTCCCCTCACCCTCATCAGCTCCCGCTGCTCGGCGGTAGGCATCAGACTGGTATCAGGATTAAGCCCCACCGGGATGTAGAGGAAGTGCCAGCCGACGAGGCAGCCTTTCTCAATTAGCATATCATTAAACTCATCGCTAATGACTGTATCAACATTGTGGCTGGTGACCATGGTGGAGAAGCCGTAGGGCACCCCTACTTCCCGCAGGTTGTCCATCCCCTGCATTACCTTTTGGAAGACCCCTTTGCCCCGGCGGGCATCTGTTTCCTCCTCAAAGCCCTCTACGCTGAAGATAACGATCACGTTACCCAGTTCTGCCAGCTTCTTGGCGGTGTCTTTATCAACGAGGGTGCCATTGGTATAGACCTGGAAGAAAACGTTATTGTGCCTCTTATAGATTTCCCACATGTCCTTTCTAATGAACGGTTCGCCACCGAGGATGGTAACGAAGAATATTCCCAGTTCTTCACCTTCACTCACTACCCGGTCGATGACCTCAAACTCCAGGTCGTCCTTCATACTATAGTTAGCAGCATAGCAACCAAGGCAGCGGAGGTTACAGCGCATAGTCGGACTGATGAGAAAGGTGCCGGGCACTGCTTGCCCTTGGCTTCGAACTTCATCACGCCTCGCGCTGCCATACCATATTTGCTTGATTAGCATACTGTTGGCCAGCCTCTCTCTCACGTGGGGGTTGGTCTGACGAATAAACCTTCTTATTAGCTCTATAGTTGGGTCTTGCTTCTCACGCAGTTTATTTATAGAATCAATAAAAGTTTTGCCAAACTCGTTGGGAGCTGCCATCCTTGCCAGTGACAATAATCTCCCCAAATTCTTGTCTGATATATCACCCAACAGGGGTAAAATTCGCTTTACTGCTTGCCTCGTTGCAAATTCTTTTATTGCCATTCTCTCTCTCCTTTCCAAGGCTATAGCCCTGGCTGATGCTATAGCTCCAGTGCTAAGCAGAGGAGTAAGAAACACTATTATAAACGGGAATGGGCAAAAATTCAAGCATGTTTGCTGGTGTTACCCATCGGCAAAAATTCTGTACAATTCCCTCCATCGTTAATCTGGAGCAGGTGGGGGGGTTCTCATATGTTCCGACCTTCTGACCAGCTCCTTTACATATTCAACGGTTTCCTGCTTTACATCGGTCTTCGCAGCTATCTCTTTCATTGTAATCTTCGTATCCAATCCCAAAAGAATGAGGTCAAGTTTTTCATAGGGGATGCCTATAGCGAACTCGTCAGTAATTCCCGGAATAAGGTCCGGGCTCGGGGCTTTATTTATAATCCTCTCCGGAACATGGTAGAACTCGGCAAGCTGTCTTACCTGCGTTTTATATAGTGGCGAGAGCGGCATAATATCGGCAGCGCTATCGCCATACTTGACAAAGAAACCGGTCAAGAATTCAGTCTTGTTGGCCGTGC
>SMTZ1_10002286_pt1 | contig 19360 bp, 16 predicted proteins | sample DeeMarSWOR136_30_FD_25667 | JGI IMG/M metagenome (IMG submission 25667)
AATTTGGAAATTTCGATATGAAGACGTCGAGTTGGGTGAAAACACCTTATGATATTAGAAAACTCGGCGGTGCAATCTTTGCTGATCGCCGCTACGGCCATGTATTCGTGTATCATAACAGTGCGCCCTCTTTCTATGGCGTTAGGGCGTTCCGTGGCTCGCTAAGGGTCTAAAAATGGACTTTGAATTTCAACATTTCTTTGATTTTTGCTTTTGTTTTTTACGAGCTGCATTTTGTGGTTGCACCCGTTGTCCTTAAATTATGATTGTGAAAAAAGTTCCATTTAATTTTCATTTAACTCAGAATAATTGTGAAAGCACACTTAGAGTTGATTTTGTAACACGAGAGGGAAAATATCAAGCGACAATAAGTGCAAGTGGAGATTACGCTGAAAGAGGAGCTTCAATTGCTAGAGGTGTTAGAGAATCATTAGAACAAGATGCTGTTCAATATACATACAAAACTCTCGACAAATTAATCTAAAAATTTGCCCCTATTTCTTTATTATGCCGAGTCCTGAATTGCAATTAACATCGCGATTAAGGTTGCTTTAAATCTTGAGGAACCAGATAGAATTCCTATCCATACAATTAATCTATGATGGGGATTATAGCATTATTAGGGCAATTTTTAAAACATTTTAAGCATTTATTGCATTCTGAAATATTTTTTTTCCGGAAACTAATCTTCTCTTTTCCTTTATCATCTTTCTGAAGTTCAAAAAGGTCTTGAAAACAAAAACTATCCGTTAAACAAATCTTACAAAGAGAGCACTTATTTGAATCAATAAAGAATCCTTTTAATTGTCCTTCTTTAATTGAAATAACTTCGATTCCTGCGTGCTCACAGACGTCTACACATTTTAAACATCCTTTGCATTTATCATAATCTACATAACGCAACGAATTTTTAAAAAAAATTGCTTTTTGAGGGCAGCTGTACATACAACGTTGACATCTTACACACAAATTAGGATTTATGCTAATTGGAAATAATTTTTCATCAATCAAATTCATTTATCAAATTCATAAATAGATGTTTCAATATTATGATGTAAATTAATAAGTAAATTTATTTCTTTTTAAAGTATAGTTATAATTGAATAAATATTAAATAGTAAATCAACAATGTATGTTGAAAAATTAATTCAATTAATCATAGATAAAAAAAGCGTTATTTCAATGGGACTTGATCCACTAATGGATAAAGAGGGAGAGATCCCTAAATATTTAATTGAAGAATTAAACAACCCAAATGAAGTTATTTTAGAGTTTAATAAAATTTTAATTGAAAATACTTATCAATTAATCCCTATAATCAAGCCGCAAATAGCTTTTTATGAAAAATATGATGCTTTAAATGCATTAAAAGAAACTATTAAATTTGCTCATAAAAATGATTTACTAGTTATTTTAGATTCAAAGAGGAATGATATTGGTAATACCTCTAAAGCTTATGCTGATGCAACATTCAAAGTTTATAAAGCTGATGCATGTACCTTAAACGCTTATTTTGGATTTGATGGAATAAAGCCTTATTTAGAATCATATAAGGATAAAGGATTGCATATACTTGTTAAAACCTCAAATCCAAGTAGTAAAGATTTTCAAGATCTCTTCAGTGTTAATATGGCTGAAATAAGTAATTCTGCAACTCAAATAAGAGTTAATTCTACTATTTTAGAGAGAAATTACATCCAGATGGCGAAACTAGTCCAATTCTGGGGAGAACAATTACAAAAGTTTTCAAACTTTTCAAATTTAGGAGTAGTAGTGGGAGCAACTTTCCCTCAAGTGTTAAAAAAAATCAGAGAAATTGTAAGTAATTCCTTTATTTTAATGCCAGGGTATGGCGCTCAAGGAGCTCAAGCAAAAGATATTAAACATGGATTTAATGAAGAAGGATTAGGAGGGATCGTTAATTCTTCGCGTGGAATTATCTATGCTTATAATAAATTAGAACACTTTCCTCCCGAAAAATTTGGACAAGCTGCTAGAAATCAAATTATTGAAATGAACAAAAAAATCAATAAGGTGTTAAGAATTCAATAAGTCTGTGGGAGTGTTGCTACGAAATTACCTAAAAAGTACATTGCAAAGAACATCGGAATAAAAATTATTATTCCAATTACAATCGATTTTTTCATTCCGATCTTATGGATAATATTAATTAAATTGAAATCAATAAAAACCGAAAATATTATTATTGTTACTATTAATCCAACATCTGGAGGACCATCCATAGCACCTGCTATACCCATCAACATTATAGGAGAACTAATAAAGAAAACGGCTCCAAATTGAATTAAAAAGCTAATTGCTACCCATTTCAAACCTTTTTTTATTTCAGCTTTAGAAATTGCTAATCCAATCTTAAAAATTAAAATATCTCCTAAGATAGATACTACGATAATTACGATTGGTATAATATCTTCCATTGGCGGAGCCCCATTTTGAAGAACTAATAGTAACATCCCATAAATCCTTTCTATTTTTTTTTTTTAAGAAAAAAGGTTTTTAATTTACTAACTTATAAAAGATACATAAAAGATTTTTGATTTAAAGTTAATTTTTTTTAATAAGTGATTTTATATTAAAATATTATATTTAGATTCATATAATTATCAAATAAATTCTACGGGAGGAAATTAAAAAGAAGTAAAGAAAGGTTTGATATGCAATGGTAGAAACTAAGAAAGAAGTAGTTACTGAAAACGAAGATATTAGAATTTTTGTCTCAATTTGCCAGTGAGGTATAAATATAGCTGAAATCATAGATACAAAAGCTTTAACCGAGTATACCAAAAAATTACCCAATGTGGTCGAAGCTTTAGACTATATTAGTCTGTGTACAGAGCCTGGAGCTGAATTTATAAAAGAAAAAATGATAGAAAGTAATGCAAATCGTTTGGTTGTAGCTTCTTGTACTCCTATAACTCATGAACCCGTTTTTAAAAGTGTTCTTGAATCAATGGGGTCAGACCCTTCTTATTTAGAATTTGTCAATATTCGTGAACATGCGAGTTTTGTACATCGTCAAGATAAACAAGGAGCGCAAAGAACTGCTGAAGATGCTATTCGATCTGGAGTTGCAAGAGCTTCAGTATTGGAAAAAATCATGGTTAAAGAAGTCGATATAACAAAGAAAGCTTTAATCATTGGTGGAGGTGTTGCTGGCTTAACAGCGGGTATTGATTTAGCTGAAGAGGGTTTTGAAGTATATTTAGTCGAAAAAAATCCTACTATTGGCGGAAAAATGGCTATGTTAGACCGTACCTTTCCAACAGACGATTGCAGTATATGAATATTAGGCCCCGTTATGCTTGAATCTGCGAGAACTCCGGGTTTTAATATCTATACTTATAGTGAAGTCGAAGACGTTTCTGGGTTTGTTGGAAATTTTAAAGTCAAAATCCGTAAAAAAGCAAGATATGTAAATAATGATTGTAATGGATGTGGTGCTTGTTTCGAAGTATGTCCAGCTTACGGATATGATGAATTTAATGAAGGGATGAATCCAAGGAAAGCAATCTATGTAGCTTTTACGCAGGCAGTACCCTCAATGGCTCAAATTGACATGACGAAATGTATAAAATGTGGATTATGCCAAGGTGTATGCGAATTAAAGGCGATTGATTTCAATCAAGAAGATGAGATAGTAGAGGTTGAAGTTGGTTCTATAATTGTTGCAACAGGATGGGACGAATATGAGCCAGAAACAGGCTATTTAGGATATAATGTTTATCCTAATGTAATCACCCAAATGAAGCTAGAAAGAATCTTAGCACCTAACGGTCCAACTGTTGGACATCTAACAAGACCTTCTGATGGAAAAAGACCTAAAAAAATTTTATTTATACAATGCGTAGGTTCAAGAGATTTAAATAGGCAAACATATTGTAGTGCTGGGGTTTGTTGTATGATTTCGATTAAAAATACTAAGCTTATCAAGCAACATTATCCTGATACTGATATTACTGTTGCTTATATGGATATCCGTGCTGCGGGTAAAGATTATGAAGAATATTTCACAGCTTCTAGAAAAGAGGGTATTAAATATATACGAACAAATATTTCAAAAATTCATGAAGACCCTCAAACTCATAATCTTAAAGTAATATTACAAAATACGCTTATTAATACCGGATTAAAAGAATTTGAATATGACTTGGTTGTTTTATCATGCGCTATGGTACCTGCAATAGGAGTAGAGAAGATTGGAAGAATTTTGAAGCTTGAAAATAGTCAAGACGGATTCTTTAAGGAATTTCATTCCCGACTAAATCCTATAGATACCAAAATTCCAGGAATTGTACTTGCTGGCGTTTCTCAAGGACCAAAATCGATCGCAGAGTCAATAGCTCAGGGACGAGCTGCCGCTTCATCTTTAGCACGTTTAATGGGTAAAGATAAATATCGAATTTTGTTAATTCGTGCTACTGTTGATAAAGAAAAGTGTGCAAAATGTGGTTTGTGTGAACTCAATTGTCCATATGATGCCATTAAAACTAATCCTGATGGTGCTGAAGTAAATGAAATTCTTTGCCGAGGTTGTGGTTCATGCTTAGCAAATTGTCCTTCAGAGGCTATTACTCTAAGATACTATCGAGAACCACAATATGAAAAACAAATTGATGCAATACTCGAAGAGATTTAAAGAGGTGGAATAAATTGGCTTTAAAATTGAAAGATGATGTAAAAATTTTAGCTTTTATGTGTTGGAAATGAGGTTACGGTGCTGGGGATATGGCAGGAACTATTCGTGCTCAATACCCTGCTACAATTAGGCCGATAAGGATAAATTGTACCGGAAGGGTGACTCCAAGTTTAATGATGCGAGCAATCGGTAAAGGAGCCGATGGAATTATTGTTGCGGGATGATATGAAGGAGAATGTGATTATGAAACTGGAAATTTAATTGCCGCGAAAAATGTAGAATATACGAAAGAAATTCTTAAAGCTTCTGGAGTATCTCCCCAAAGAATCCAAATGTTCCACTGTAGCGCTGCAGAGGGTCAGAGATTTCAAGAAGAAGTAACTAGAATTTCAGAAGTAATAGAAAATCTTGGCAGTAATCCATTAAAAGAATCTTACAACCCTAATCAGAAAGAAAAAGATTCTAAAGACGAAAAAGAAAAATAAAATCCGAAAGAATGAATCTTGCAAGTAAAAATATAGTTACAAGATGACTAACCAGGCTGCTCTGGTTTCGGAAAATAATATTATAAAAATTATTTATAAATAGTTATAATTATTTAATTACTCCTTTTTTTCTTATTAAATTTTTAATATTTAAACATGATAAAAATATAAATAAAAAGGATTCTAGATAAATCCTAATTTAAATCTAAAAAGAAATTCAACGTAAAAATACATAAAATTGTAAAATGTGATAATAATGGGAGAAACAAGCAGTAAAATAAAAGTAACCGCACCCTCTAGCGCACCTATAGTAGTTGCACTTATTGCGGGATTACTTGTGATTAGAGAAGGTATTGGTTTATTTTGGACACTGAATGGGCTTTTAATTTTTTATGGTATCATGGAAATAATTATAGCTGGAATATTATTAATTGCTCTAAACATTGTTGATTTTGGCGTAGAACCTCTTAAAAAACTTTATACATGGTGGATTATACTCATATTAGGTATCCTTGTGATAATGTTTGAAATTTTTGCTTCAAATTTTTCGATAATCGACGCTATATCTTCAGGTATGTTACTTGGAGGGGTATTAACAGTAATAGCCGCAGTATTAGAATTTATGAGTGCAAAAGAAAAAATGAAACCCTCACAAATTGTAGCTTTATTTGGAGTCGTCTATACGGTGATTGAAATAATAATCTTATTTTATTTTGGAGGAGGCCAAAATATTTATCATGCAATTATAGGAATAATATTTATAATTATATTACTCCTATCCATGCAGAAAAAAGTAAATCTTAAGGTTCCATATGAATGGTGGGTTGTTTTAATAATTGGTTTTGTACTATTCTCATGGATTCTTAGTGGTGCTGGCGGTACTATAATTCTGATCTCATTTATCTTAATGTTGTTAGCTTATTAATTTTAAATTTAATTTTTCCTTTTTTTCTATTTTTTGTATGTAGCTAAAAAAAAAACAATCAAATGATCCCATTCATTTTAATTTCTAAATATATTTAAAATTATTGTGAGTCTGCTATGGGAAAGGATAAACGCCTAAATGCTCAAAATCAACTCTTAAAAGCGGAAAAGCTCTATAGAGCAAAACAATTTAAAAAAGCTGGAAAGAATTTTCATTCTGCAGGTACAACTTATTTGATGCTAAAAGAATTTGAAATCGCTCGTGATTGTTTTCTTGATGGTGCTAAAAGTTTTATTGAATGGGAAAGATTTGATTCCGTTATTGAACTATATAGGTTAGCAGGGCAAGCATCTTTACTTGGAAATAATTATTTAGATGCAAATCAAATTTACAGAGATGCAACTAACTATATTACTAATCTGAGGAATTCTGGAGATCGTAATTTTAATTACTTGCTATTTTCGGTTTTATCTTATTTTTGCCTGTCTGTAAATGGTCAACAAAAAGAAGCTTTAGAATATTTAAAAAGAATTCAAAAAAAAGTTGATGGAGAATATTTTAAAGAAAATCCTTTAATTAAACTTGTTACAAATTTAACCCTAGCTATTCGAGATAAAAATACAAAAAACATTGATAGAGTTAAAGAAATCATTAAAAACTTCAAATTTCGAGATGCAGAGTTAAAGTTGGCTAAAGAAGTGCTAATTCTAGCGATATTTAAAATTAAAATAATAACTAATTTTCATTTAGATAAAGAAGTATATACTACAAATGATATTATCAATTTACTTTTAAGCTTAGATATATCTCCTCTTCTTAACATATCAAAAGACCCATATTATGGTTTTGATATTGAAGATTTTAAAATTTTGAAAATGAATATGGATTTATCAGATAATTTAGCGTTAAGTAAAAAACCAAACTTACCTCTATCTATAGAAATTGGAAAAAATAACGATTTAAATTTCAATATCAAACCCCACTTCCAACTTGATAAACCTTATATTGGACCTGTTTACATCACATGTGAAATTAACAATAAATTGATTTTTATTTATCAGACCGAATCAGTTGAACCAAATTTGATTTCTCCCCTTCCCACATTAAATATTTCAATTAAAAATTTAAGACCACCTCTAATAGGTCAAACTTTCCCTTTAGAAATTTTAATTGAAAATCAAAGCAGTGGAGAAGCATTAGATGTTAAACTAGAAGTTGAATTCCCCGAGGAACTAAAAGTAATGAGGGGCACTCTTAATAAACAAATATATTCCCTTCGATCAAACGAAGATTTACGATGGGAAATTAACATAAAACCTGTCGAAGCCGGAGATTATATTATTAAGATAGATATGAAATTCAAAGACCAAGATCAAAATCTGATTGAAGAAGTGAAAGAGTTTCCATTTTCTATCAAATTATAAGAAAATTCAGAAAGGCTCTAAAAAGAAATTTAAAAGAATAAAATTTTGTCAATCTAAATTAGGATAGGCTCTTTTGAGTTATAAGTAACTTGTTCACACTTATCTTTCCCAATTATTATATCATCTTCTAATCTAACACCCCATTTATCAGCCCAATATAAACCTGGTTCATTAGTATATACCATATTTTCTTTAAGTATATAATCATCTGATACTTTCCAGCTTATTCGTGCGCCAACACCGTGAACCTCAAAATCAAGAGGATGTCCGAGTCCATGAAAATAATATTTTTCATGGTCATAACCACTTTCAGCTAATGATTCACGACATTTTTTAGCAGGGAGATTATTTGGAGAACCATCAATATAATATTTATTTGCAACCATTTTCGCCTTGTAAAGAGCGTGATATGCTTTTATAAAATCATCAGACGGATTTTTACCTATCCAAAAAGTCCATGTAATATCTGAACACATTTCATCTATCTGTAATCCTGAATCTATCAATAAAACTCCTGGTTTGATTTTTTTGTTTGAAGTGTTATGGTGGGGATCTGCTGAATGTGGGCCATTACCAACTATTGCTTCAAAAGATGGTTTTCCTATTTTCATATATTCATATTCTAAATTAGCTTTAACCTCTCTTTCTGTCATACCCACTTTTACCCATTCGGGTATCTTTTCTAACAATTCAATATTAGCTTTACACACATTGCGCAAATCTTTTAATTCCTCAGGAGATTTAATACTCCTCAATTGATATATAATTGGAGCAGCTGAAAAGAAATCAGTTTTAGGTGCTAAATTCTTAACTGAAAAAAAATCACCTACACGTAAATAATCTGCATATGGGGTTCCTTTTTCACTCAATACATCTTCTCCATAATTAATTGCAATCCGTGGTTTTTGGATAAGTGGACTTAAATAACTTTTCAGCTCTTCCATAGTTCTATACGCAATTACTTCAGCTTGGACACCCTTCCTTTTCAAAGATTTTCTAATCATAGGTGCTTCCATTTCAACAGCAAAAACTTTATGTTTCCCATCTACTGCAATAAATATGTAATGTCTAGCATGGGAACCGACACCCAGTAAAAAACGTGAATGGACATCACTATCTTCAGTACAGATAATTAACCATCCTTCACCTTTCAGTTCTTTGAGAATCCCTTGGACTTTTTCAAATCTATTCATACATTTTATCATCTATTAACTTTAAAATTTAATTTTTTTATGCTACCTATTTTATTTTATTTAAGGAATAGGAATATTAATTAAAAAATTAAGTTTGTAATAAATTCATCTTGTTTTAAATTGATAATCATTACAATAAAAATATAAATCTTTATTTTCTTATATCTCTATATAACGTAAAAACGGATTGAAGACATGAAACTAAGAGTAAAAAAAATTAATTTCGAAACAGGAAACACTAAAGATGTAGTTATAAATATAAAAGATGCTCAAGAATTAGGTCAAAAAGCGGGTGAACGTGTTTTTATAAAAAATATCAAATCTAAATCAATTGAAACTAAATATTGGGTTGCTATTTTACAGATTGATTACTCAGGATCAATTGTTAAACCGGGGGAAATTGGTATTTTTTTAAATCTTTTCAAAGAAAAAAAAGATCTTAAAGAAGATTTAATGATTTCTGTGAAACCTGCTGATCCCCCTGATTCATTTAAATTTATTCAGAAAAAAATAAAAAATATCAAACTCTCAAGTGAAGAGATAAACAGTATAATTAATGACGCGGTTTCGGGTTCTTTGTCAAGAATAGATTTAGCAGCTTTTATTACAGGAGTATCGATAAATGGTATGGATAATGAGGAAATGACTGCTTTAACTTTAGCAGAAGTAAGGAGTGGAAATATTTTTTATTTTGGAATGGATGTTTACGATAAACATTCTACAGGTGGAGTCCCCGGTAATAAAGTTTCGCTAATTATAGTTCCAATTGTAGCTGCTGCAGGATTGACCATTCCTAAATCATCGACTAGAGCGATCACCTCACCCTCTGGTACTGCAGATTCAATGGAAGTTCTTGCTCCTGTTGCGTTTGATTCAGATGAATTGAAAGAGATAGTGGCGAAAGAAAATGCTTGTATTATCTGGGGAGGTGCCCTTAATACCTCACCAGCAGATAATATTTTAATTGAAATTGAACGTCCTCTTCATATGGATCCCATTGGTCTTATGATCCCCTCTATTCTTACAAAGAAATTATCTTTAGGGGTTAAAAAACTAATACTTGATATCCCTGTAGGTGAAGGAACCAAATTTCCCACTCCTGACAGCGGAAAGCAATTTGCTTATATTTTTAAAGAGATTGCTAAGAATGTTGGTATTGAAGCTGAATGTGCTTTAACTCTTGCTCATCAACCCATTGGGCATAGTATTGGCCCTGCAATAGAAGCTAAAGAAGCACTAACATTACTTATGGATTATTCAGCAGGTCCTAATTCATTAATAGAGAAAGCCACGGACTTAGCAGGAATCCTACTCGAAATGGGAGGTAAGGCTCAAAAGGGAAATGGTCAAAAATTAGCTAAAGATATTTTGCGCTCAGGAAAAGCATATGAAAAAATGAGAAATATCATTATGGCTCAAGGGGGTAATCCAGATATAAAACCTAATGAAATTAAATTAGGCCCTTATGTAAAAGAATTTTTTGCATCTAAGGAGGGACACATTACGGAGGTGAATAATTCCATTATCAATCAAATTGCAAAAGCTGCGGGTTGTCCTCATTCGAAAAGTGCAGGAGTTGAAATCTTTAAAAAACAGGGTGCAAGAATAAAAGAAGGAGATTTAATTTTTAAGATTTATTCGGAGAGTCAGGAGAAACTACTAAAAGCTGAAAAAATTTACAATTCTACAGGGGGCCCAATAATTTTAGGGGGAATGCTAATAGAACGTCTTTGATTATACAGTATACGTTTATTTAATTCATATCACTTTATTAATAATTAATTTATAAACCGACATGCCCTTAACACCCTTCGCAATTTTCAAAGATTTCAAAAATGGTGATTTAGATAGCTCTTCTGCTATTGAATTATTAATCACTTTGATTGAAAATGTTGAAAATATTACAACTAGATTAGAGAGTATAGATATTTTAGAAAAAGTGAATCTGAAAAACAAAAGAGTATTCAATACTTTAGAAAATTTATTTATTTCAGATTCTAACGAGAAAATCAGATGCTTATCTGCTACCGTTCTTAAAAACCTTTTTTCAGAGGAAGCAATTCCCCCTATGAATTACGCTCTTCAACACGAAAAATCACTTAATTGTTTAATCGCTATTGTTTCCAATTTAGCAGAAATTCATGGTGAGAAAGCTAGGTCAGTATTGTTAAAGAATTTTTATGAAATTAATAAAAAGAAATATAAATATAATATTAAAGATCTTTTAGAAGAGACGGATTTAAATCTTCTTTCAAATCAAGAACTTGCTGAAATTTTAATAAATTACTATGTGATTTTCTCATTAAAACTAGAATTTGGTTACTTTAAATTTGAACTTAATGAAAAAGGAGCTATAATCAATTTAGATTTATCAAACGTAGATTATCAAGGTTTGGGTTTAAGTAAATTAACAAACTCTTTTGAATCTGTATTATCTCTTTCATTTCTTAAGAGATTAGATTTAAGCAATAATCATCTTAAAGCAATTCCAGAAAATATTAAGACACTAAAATTTTTAGATTATCTTGATTTAAGCTATAATAATATTTCAAGACTGCCTGAAACAATCTCTTCATTTAATAATTTAAGGACATTAAACATTAAATCTAATCACCTTCGATATATTCCCGAATCTATAGGTTTATTATCTTCATTAGAAGTATTGATATTACGGGATAATTATTTAATCAAACTTCCAAATTCATTCAGCTCACTTACTTCTCTAAAATTGTTAGATTTACACCATAATAAGTTAGCGCTAATTCCAACTAATTTTAATAATTTAACATCTTTAACAGAATTAGAACTTGGATGGAATAGGATTTTATCGGTGCCTGAATCTATCCGATCTCTCAAATCTCTAGAAAAATTGAGTATTGGTCGTAACCAGTTAAAAAAGGTTCCGATTTGGATCGATTCTCTTAAAAAGTTAAAAGTTCTATATTTATATGACAATAAATTAACCAATCTGCCAGAATCCATTAAATTCCTCACAAATTTGGTTGAATTAAATTTAAGAAATAATCAATTTAACGAAATTCCAGATTCATTAGCTTCTTTGAAATCACTTAAAATATTGAATTTAAGTTGGAACAACCTAAATACTCTTCCTGATTGGATTGATTCCCTTTCTTCTTTAGAACAGTTAAATTTATGGGGTAATAAATTAAAAAACCTTCCTGAATCAATAGTAAATTTAGAGAATCTTAAGATGCTATATTTAAATTTCAATAAGATAGTAGAATTTTCAGATTCTTTAAAGAGTTTAAAAAAAAAGGGAGTATCTATCAAAATTTAAAACTCATTTTCATACAAAATTTATTATTTTTATTTAATTTACTTTATTATACATTTAAATATTCAAACTTCATAATATTATTCATAATTAATGAGACAGGAATATTTTTATATATTTACATAAAATCCAACAAAGTGATTAATAATACCAAAGATAGATAATACTGAAATAATATTTTATGAAGATAAATGCACTGGTTGTCGTATTTGTCAATTAATTTGTTCTTCATTATATAGAAAGGATTTCGCTCCTAGCAAAGCTTTCATTCAAATTTTAGATGTTTACCAGTTATCTCCCAAAATTTCCTTTTTAGAAGGTTGTACTAAATGTGGTCAATGTGTATCTCACTGTCTTTATAATGCTCTAAAAATTAAGGAGGGAGAAACTTGAAAGCATTATATGGATATACAGGAAATATATTAAATATAAATTTAACGAGTGGTAAAATTTCAGTTGAAAAGGAAAATTTAGACGATCTTAAAAAATTTATTGGGGGAATAGGAATGAATATTAAACTTGGAGCTGAATTACTTAAACCTAAGAGTGATCCATTCTCGAATGACAATTTAATAATTTTAGGTGCGGGACCCTTAGTAGGGACTATTACTCCTGGAGCCTCCAGGACTGTTGGATTGTCAAAATTTCCAGCAACACACGCTATAGCTAATTCATGTGGAAGTATGAGTTTTGGATTTCATTTAAAGAATGCTGGATACGATCATGTCATTATTTCCGGTAAATCAGATAAAAAAATATATCTATTAATTCATGATGACCACGTCGAACTTATTGATGCTGCAGGTTTATGGGGTAAAGATATAGCTGAAACAACTAATCATTTATGGAAAAACTATAAGTCTTGTGGAGTTATTGCCATTGGACAAGCAGGGGAGAATTTAGTTTATGGTGCTCTCACGTTAATAGATAAAACAGCGACTTTTGGACGTGGAGGTTTAGGTGCAATAATGGGTTCAAAACATCTTAAAGCAATTACGGTTAAAGGGACAAAAGGAATTCCGATTGCATTTCCAAAAGAGCTTTCAGAATTGTATGAAAAACAAATTAAAAGAATTAGAAATTATGTTCATCGAGATTCTTGGATTGAATTAGGGATGCTTCGCAGTTTACCAGTTAATATGACCCTATTTGCTAAAGGACAAAAGAAGAAAGCAAAACAAGCTGGTGAAAAATTCTACCTTAAAAATTTAAAAAGGAGACGCATTGCATGTCCCTCTTGTCCAATGGCAGATAAAGATATTCTTGAAATAAAAGCGGGAGAATTTAATGGCCTCATTAATTATACATCATCAGTAATAAATCCTTTAATGATGCTCTTTTTAGACTGCATTGAAAATTCTTATCAAGCTGTTAAAGTTTTTGATACTATTGGTAGATACGGATTAGATTCTTTAACAATAACTTCCCTTTTTGAATTTTTAAATAATATGCATCAAAAAGGAATTCTTTCTCGGAAGGACTTAGGCTTCGAATGGAAAAATAATTATGACACCTTAATTCATTTAATTGAAATTATAGTAAATCGAGAGGGTTTTGGCGCATTATTAGCAGAAGGATGGAATAAGCTAGCCGAATTTAATGATACTTTAGCAAATGAAATGCTCGCTGTTAAGGGTTTAGATATTATTTTTGAACCTCGTTTAATGCGGCTAGGAACAATGGAATTTGAGCAAGTAGTAAATCCTAAGGGTGCACATGTCGCTTCTGGAGGATCTCCAACTTATGTTGGCGCAGCTGGGTCATTAGATAAGTTTAAGATGCATTTCATGCGTATGGGGATTCCGGATTCAGCAATACTTAAAATTTTTAAACCCCCAATAAAAGAAATGGGTGTAAATGTAGGAAGACTCACACGGTATTCGGAAGATTGGTATACTGTCCTAACATCGTTAGGTTTATGTGCAAGAGCTCAGATTAATCGTTTTTGGGGTCTTGAGTTAGCATCCACCTTCTATAATGCTGTAACTGGGATTCAATTTAATCCCGAAGATTTAATTATTGCTGCTGAAAGAAGCTGGAATCTATTGAAGCTTATGAATGTAAGAGAAGGTTTCACCAGAAAAGATGATAAATTCCCAAATGGATGGTTTAAACCACTAGACTTTGGAGATAATCAACTTGAGCTCAAAGACTTCTTTGGGGGAACAAAAATTACTACTGGAATTGCTAATCAATTACTTGATGATTATTATGATGAACGAGGTTGGGATAAAAATACTGGACACCCTACAGTCAGTAAAATTAAAGAGTTAGGTTTAGAAAAATATCTTTAATGGTTTACTATTTTAAATTTATAAATCCTAATAATTCTTCTACTTCTAGACTCTCTTTCCCAATTGTATCAAAAAATATAACTATACTAAAAACATATTTAAAGAATTGATATATTAAAATCAAAAATTTAAAAAATTTAAGCAAATTTCGAACATTAATGGAATTATCACCAGATATTATTTACAATAATTATTGCAACCATGAAATAGATAAAAGTTCTGCAGAAAACCAATTAATTTCATTAATCGATAATAGTGAGAATCTACAAATTAGGATAAATAGCATTAGAATTTTAGATAAAATTAGTATAAAAAGTATCCGTATATTCAATCTTTTAGAAAACTTATTGATTTCTGACACTCATGAAAAAATAAGATACCTAGCTGCTAATGTTATTAGAAAAAACTTTTTAGAAAAAGCATTAGAGCCAATGAAATGGGCTTTATATCATGAAAAAACATTAAAATGTTTATTATTAATCGTAAATACCTTAGGAAGATTAAATACAAGAGAATCTAAGGCTCTTTTAATTGAAAAAATAAATACAATTGAAAATAAAAATTTTTTAGATACACTACAAGACCTAACCTACACTGATAAAATTGAAAGCTTATCAATAAAAGATCTTACAGAAATCATTCAAAATTATCTTATTATAAAGGAACTGAATACTAAGTTTGATCAAATTGATTATAAATTAGAGAATGGTTTAATCACAGAGTTAGATTTATCTGATGTAAGTAGCCATGTTTTTGGATGGAATGTTTTAGACAAGTTTCCTGACTTTTTAGGTTATTTAACTTCCTTAAGAGTATTAGATTTAAAATTTAATCGCTTGACGACGCTCCCAGAATCATTAGGATTTCTATCTAAGTTGATACGTTTGGATTTAAGCTATAATAAAATAAAAAACCTTCCAAATTCTGTTGGATCATTATCTTCATTAAAAATTTTAAACTTGAGATATAATAAGCTACAATCATTACCTGAATCGATTGGATTTTTATCAATATTACAAAAACTAGACTTGAGAGCAAATAATATAACAAGCCTGCCTAAGACTATCAACAAATTATCAAATTTAGAAATATTAGATTTACACGGCAATAAAATAAGGAACTTGACAAGAGAATTTGAAGGTCTAACTTCTTTAAAAGAGTTAGAATTAGGATTGAATAATTTAAAAAAGATACCTAAAGGAGTAAGCTTGCTTAAATCGCTTCAGAGATTAGGATTGGGTGGAAATAAATTGACGAAACTCCCTAAATGGATTGGTGATTTTAAATCTCTAAAAGTTTTGCAATTATATGATAATAAATTAGAATATCTTCCTAACTCTATAGGGAATCTGTCTTCTCTTATTGATCTAGCGTTGTGGAATAACAAGCTATTTTCTTTACCAAAATCTTTTAGTTCTCTCTCGATGCTGAAAAATCTCAACCTGAGTTGGAACCAGTTTTATTCATTACCTATGTGGATAAACTCACTTAGATCTCTTGAGATATTAAGTTTATGGGGAAATAAACTTTTATACCTTCCAGAGTCTATTGGAAAAATGACTTCGCTGAAAATTTTAGATTTAAATTTCAATTACATCACTCAAACCCCAGATTTTTTAAAAAACTTAGAAAGAGAAGGTTTGATTATATATAAATAAGTAATTTTTAATAATTTAGATAAATGATGGAGTTTACACCTTATAAAATTTTTACGGAATTTTCAACCAATAAAATAAGTAGAACTTCAGCTATAGAACAATTAATAACTATTATAGAAAATAGCAATGACTACAAAATCAGGATTGAATGTATCAGAATTTTAGGAAAAATAGAGAAAACTATTGAAAATTCCGAATCCACTCGGGATATTATTTTTAATTTGTTTGAGAATTTATTAATATCTGATACTAATGAAAGAATTAGAAATGCTGCAGCGATAATTCTTAAAGAAAATTTTCTTGAAAGAGCGCTATCTCCCATGAAATGGGCTTTAATGCATGATGATTCCCCCTTATGCTTGGAAACGATCTTTCAATCTCTAATTGAAATAATTAGAAATATAAAAAAAAAAAGTGAAAGATTATCTAAATTAATCCTCATACAAGAAATAAAGAAGATCGAAGAGAAAGATTTTAAGATTGGTTTTGAGATCCTAACCGATAAAAAAAATGCTCATGATTTTACTGTTAAAGAATTAGCTGAAATTTTAATAAATTATTATGCAATTACTTTTTTAAAAAAAATAATTTGGCGTTTAAAATACAGTATTATTAATTGTAAAGTAGTAGAATTGGATTTTATTTTTAAGGGATTAACTAAATTGCCTGAAGCAATAAAATATTTCGATTCCCTCAAGGTATTAATATTAAGATACAATCAACTCACGTTCCTTCCTGATTGGATTAGTTCATTAAAAGATTTAGAAACCTTTAACCTAAACGTGAATAATATCAATACCCTTCCAGACTCTATAGGCTCTCTGACTTCACTTAAAGAATTGCTTTTATGGAAAAATGAAATCCAATATCTTCCTGAATCTTTTGGAGCTCTCTCTTCGCTGAATAACTTGAACCTAAGATTAAACCAATTATTGTATTTGCCTGAACGATTTGGTGAGTTAAGTAAATTGAAGGATCTAAATCTTCATGATAATAAGTTAACCTATCTTCCCGAATCATTTAGTTCCCTTAACAGTCTGGAAAACCTCAATCTTAGCTGGAATTCATTAGAGTGTCTGCCTAATTCAATAGGTTCTCTTTCGTCGCTTAAGATGTTAGATTTAGAAAGAAATGAACTTATCAATATTCCTAAGTCTATTGGAGATCTCATTTCATTAGAAATATTAAATATTGGTGATAATCGCTTAAATCAAATTCCAAATAGTATTGGAAATTTAAAGTCTCTAAAAATTCTAAATATCTCGAAAAACTATTTGACGGAGCTCCCTACAACTTTAGGATCACTTAACCTATTAGAGGAACTTTACATAAATGATAATTTAATAAAGATGATACCTAAAGAACTAAAAATACTAGAGCAAAACGGACTCAAAATTTTCTTCTAGCCTTTTCTAAATTTTAATTACATTTACTGTGTCTCATATAACTGTTTGATTTCTTCTACTGTAGTTATATCTCTTGGACCTTTTTCTGGTCTCATTCTTTGGAAAACGGGAAATCGTAATGAATATCCTAAAGAAGAAAACTTATCACTGATTGTAATCTCATCTCCAATAATTTCAATCACAACTTCAGGCATTAACCACTGATCAGGTTTATCTTCACATATAACATTATTTGCTTTTTTATCAATTTCATATTTTTTCATTTCTTCTTTCAAAGTTTCCATTATTTCATCTGTCCACCCTGAGGCTATGCGGGTAAATGCTTCAAATGTATCATTTTCTGGATCATAAACTGCTCCGATATAGGTACCATAAACACCTTTTCTTCTACCCCTTCCATAAAAAGCGCCAACTAAAACAACATCTACTGAATCACTCAATTTTCCCCCTTCTAATCCTTTTAATTTAATCCAGAGAAATCCACGATTTCCCGCTTGATATATTGAATCTTCTTTTATAGATTTTGCCATGATTCCTTCAGTTCCTTCTTTTCTTGCTTTATTAAAATAGTTTACTAACTCTTCTGTAGAATGAATTAACACGCTATCAACTAATCGAAGTTCATCTTTTTCTGAAACAATCTCCTCAAGCTTTTTGCGTCGTTTTAGTAAGGGTTTATCAATATAAGTTACATCTTCAAGCATTAATAAATCAAATAAAAATAGACACACAGGTATTTCCTTAGAAATATCCTCTACGTCATATTTTCTCCTTCTTTTACTTAATACCTGAAAAGGAAGCATTTTTTCATAGAAGGGATCCATTGCTACAACTTCACCTTCTAAAATTACATTTTTAGACTTAATATTCTCTCGGATAATTTGACATACATCTGGATATTGATCAGAGACCTCAAGTAATCTTCTTGAAAACAATAACACATCATCTCCCCTTTTATGGATCTGCAATCTTTCACCATCTAATTTAAATTCTGCTATGAATGGTTCTCCTAATCTTTCAATAATTTCTATATATGGAACTCGAGAAGCTAGCATACTTCGAATAGGAGTTCCATATAAGATTTTGCTCCGTTTAATTTCTTCTATTCCCTTTTCAGCTAACAATTTTGTGATATCCCCGAGGTCAGGATGTAAATTATATGCATTTTCAATATAATCTCTATTTTCCTTTATGCCAGAAAAACCGATTGCTAATCCATCTATAATTGTTAAAGTTGAAACACCTACTCTTAAAGTTGAAGTAATGATTCTTAAAAGATATTTGGTTTCTAAAGGAGAACTCTTTCTCATTAATCCTCGTAATATACCTAGTTTTATATCATGAGATCCTGCACCTTCAGTTATTGCTATTTTTTGTAAAGCAGAATATAAATCAGATATTTCTAGTGATGCTTCAGATCCACTACTAGTATCTTCGAAATCGGTTAAAGATTTCTGCTTTTTCCTTTTTGTAAGAATTAGTTCTGCTGTTGCTCCAATATCGCCTTTTTTTATTAAAATTTCTTTAATTTTTTTTCCATCTATTCCAGAATGTAATGAAAGGGCTTCTATAATCATTTTTTCTGCAATTCCCATCTTTGGGAATTTTTTTATGTTTGAAACTAATTGGCCTTGTAATAAATAGATAATTTTGTCGATATCTTCAAATTCTCGCTTCTCTTTTATTTCTTTAAAAAAGTTAGATAAAATATCTATCATTTCAAGCCTTTTCGATGTATTTTCCAATTCTGAAAAAAGAATAGCTAACTTCTGAAATTTCATAATATAACCTAATTATTTAATTAAAAATAAAGAATATGAGTCTTTGTAAATCCTAATTAAAATAATAATAACCATTAATTTAAATTCAGATCTTAAAAAAAATTAAGAAAAAAAGAATTATAATAATTTTGAAAGTTCTACAAATTTCTTCTGAATTTCTGTCTTTACATTGGTTGAGATTCCTTTAAAAGAGTCAGCTGAAAAGGTTATTTTTGAACCTTGAGAAATTTTGAAGGAACAAA
>SMTZ1_10005508_pt1 | contig 19360 bp, 18 predicted proteins | sample DeeMarSWOR136_30_FD_25667 | JGI IMG/M metagenome (IMG submission 25667)
GCTGATGCTTTGCCCAAAACAAGAAGTGGAAAAATAATGCGTAGAATCCTAAAAGCGATTGCTTGTGGATCCGAAATCGGAAATGTCACGACATTAGCAGACCCATCGGTGGTACAGATTTTATTAGAGCAAAGGAAGGAAGCACTATAGCTTCAGCGTGATGATGAATTGCGGTAGTGGGTGTTCACTTTCATCATGTGCATCGAGGGGTCTCCCTAACGTTATATAGGTGGTATGAAGAAGATAACAACAGCAATTGGAGGGATCATACGCACACTTGTAGACAAGGTGCATACTCCGATTGCATCACCATCTTTAGCAGTACCTACGGGGCGTAGGGAATTTACGCCTGTGGAGATAAGACCTCCGTAACCCGTCAAGGGGATCGAGTCTGTCGTTGAAGCAGGAAGCCTCGCGGTTTTAGCGCGAGGTAGCTCACTAGAGCAAAGACAACAGATAGAAAAATAAATTTTGAATTATAATTTTCCTTTTTTTCTTTTTTAATTTAAACTGCTTAAGTTTTAAGTTAGTTTTACTATTTACGCCTGAATGTCATTTCAAGCTCAGATACTCCTGCTTCGCTTCTCTCCTCGGTGTCAAATCCCATTTTTTCGAAAAGTCGAAACATTGGACGGTTTTCTACTAAAACCTCAGCTGTAAACCCGAGAAGACCTTGTTTTTTTGCCAATTGAGTTAAATAAGTTAATAACTCCGTGCCCATGCCTTGGCGCTGATAATCATCCTTAACAACTAAAGCAACCTCTGCTGTACGAGTTCCTTCGTTAATTTCATATTGTCCTAAGCCAAGAATTTCTTCTTTACCTTCTTGTTCTTTCACAGCGAGGATGATCATTTTCTTAGTATAATCAATGATTACAAATTCTTGCAGCCTTTCATGTGGCATGTCAGTTCGAGCGGAACTAAATCGTCGATATAGGCTTTTATCGGAGAGTGAATAGAAGAAATCCTTCAAAAGAGGCTCATCACTTATTCTTACAGGTCTTAAAAACACTTCCAACCCGGTTTTTATGGTTCTATATGTTTCAAGTTCTTCAGGATATTCTCCCTTAACTCCAGGGATAAATTCCTGATCCTTATAGATCAAATTTTGTTTTTTCGCTTCTTCGATTAACCATGGTCTAAATTTCGGATGTGCTATTGAAATTAACTCCATCGCACGTTCTCTAATGTTTTTGCCATGTAAATAAGCAATACCATATTCTGTCACTACATAATGTATATCTCCTCTATTTAGCGTTACACCAGCACCTTCCTTAATAAATGGCATTATCCTTGAAACAGTTTCATTTTCAGCAGTCGATTGTAGAGCAAGAATCGTTTTCCCGTTCTTTGCTAAAACTGAGCCACGCATAAAATCAGCTTGTCCACCAATACCACTATAGAATGTCTTTCCGATCGATTCAGCACTTGCTTGACCAGTCAGATCTATCTCTAATGCACTGTTTATAGCGGTCATGTTATCATGCTGAGCAATAATCAATGGATTGTTTGTATAATCAACCGTTCGAAATTCTATAGCAGGATTATCATGAATGTATTCATAGGTTTCTTTATTACCCATACAGAACGTTGCAACAGTTTTACCCCGGTTAATGCTTTTCTTGGTGTTGTCAATCACACCTTTTTTCATTAGTTCAACGAGCCCATCACCTATAAGTTCTGTATGCACACCAAGGTTTTTCTTGTTATAAAGATTCGATAAAATCGCATTTGGGATACTGCCATATCCAACTTGGATCGTGTCCCCATTCTCAATTAGGTGTGAGACATAGTTCCCAATTTTTTGTACAACTTCCGTCTCTGCTTCTTCCTTATATTCTAAAATAGGTTCATCGTACGGGATAATAAAATCTACATCCTTGATATGAATAAAACCGTCCCCGTGCACCCGAGGACTATTAGAATTGACCTGGGCAATCACTAACGAAGCATTTTCCGTTGCCGCTTTGACAATATCAACACTGACGCCTAAGCTCATGTAGCCGTGACTATCTGGTGGTGAAGTCTGCACAAGAGCGATGTCAATCGGTACAACTCCGCTATAGAATAAATCTGGAATCTCGGACAAAAAAATAGGAGAATAATCTGCCAAGCCTTTATTGATTGCATCTCTGGTATTGGCACCAATGAAAAACGAATTATGTCGAAAATTGTATTTGAATTTTTCATTAGCGTAAGGCGCGACTCCAAGTGTCCATACGTGAAGAACTTCAGCATCAAAAAAGGCTTTTGGATGCGATTGTACATAATCTACAAGAGAACGAACAAGATATTGAGGTTCACCACAAGCCGTACCAATAAATATTCGGTCTCCTCTATGAATTTGACTAAATACTCTATCTTCTGGCATGAATTTTTTAGGATATATTCTCTTCATTTCTTCCAGCATTTTATCTTCTTTCTCAAGACCCATCTCTATCCATCCTTTAGGAATAGATCGCGCTCACTCATCATTATTTTATCTGTTAGAGTTATACAGAAGTTAAATTGTTACTTTTCTTTGGTTATCGGTAAGGCATAAGAAAAGATCATTCAAAGATAGTGGACGACAACCCCTGCACCGCATATATATACTCAGTTATGTATATATTCTTGTCGCACCATGTCTTCGGACCTACGCCTCAAACTTCTTCAAGGAAGTCTGCTGCTGCATCATCACGCAAATTGATAACCTATAACTCAACCTAACAGAAATTATAAAACAGAAACGGATGGCGGCAAATTATGGTGACTAAAAAACGAAAAAGGTGTTCTTGGGCAGAAAGCAATCCATTAATGAAAGAATACCATGACAAAGAATGGAGGACACCTGTACACGATGATAGACTCTTATTTGAGTTTGTGATATTGGAAGGTGTTCAGGCAGGGCTAAGTTGGAACACCATTTTGCAAAAAAGAGAGAATTTTAGAAAAGCGTTTGACGATTTCGACTACAAGAAAATTGCTAACTATGATGAAAAAAAGGTCGAAGAGTTACTTCAAAATATAGGAATTATAAGAAACAAAAGGAAAATACAAGCAGTCATAACAAATGCTAAAGCTTTTTTGGAAATACAAAAAGAATTTGGTTCGTTTGATGCATATATTTGGGATTTTATTGATCATAGGCCTATTAAGAATGCGTGGGAATCTTTAGAAGAGATTCCAGCTAAAACTGAGATGTCTGAAACTATAAGCAAAGACTTAAAGAAGCGATGTTTTAAATTTATTGGCCCAACAGTTATTTACGCATTTATGCAAGCTGTGGGTATGTTAATGATCACATTATTTATTGTTTCAGATATAATGAGTTAAAAAATAAATAGTAAGTTATTCTAGACTAGAATTTTTATTTACTCTTATTGAATTACTTGGCTTATATCGTTTCCAAGAGACCCTATCATCCATTATTTGCCAATTTTATAAATTGGAAATTCCGCAAATTAAATTCAATTATAAATGAAGAGCAAAAATGAATTTTATGCATCCCAAAAAAATCACGAAAATTTATTTAGGTAATCAAACATACATTAGTGCCAAATTGATTTGAATAGTGATTAACAACATGTCATTGGAAGATTATCTAGAAACAGGTAAAGAGTTTTTTTTTCAAAAAAAATACGATTACGTTATTGAAACTCTGCAACAAGTAGTTCAAGTTGACCCTGAATCAGTAACAGCATGGCAACTTATGGGAGCATCTTTTGCGGAGTTAAGAAATTATAAAATGGCTTTTAAATGCTACCAAAAAGCATTGGAATTCGATCCTAAGGATTCGGCTACATGGTATAATATGGGTGTAAGTTACGAAAAATTGAATGATCTTGGTAATGCGATTAAATGCTATAAGGAAGCGCTAAAAATAGATCCTGAGCTCGAAGATGCATTGATTAACCTTGGAGAAGCATATAGAGAACTAGGTCAGTATAATAAATCTATTAATGGTTATAGAAAAGCAGTGAATATTAACCCTACAGATGAGGTGATATGGTATAATATGGGATGTGTTTACGACAAGTTAGGTGAGCATAATAAGGCGATACACTGCTATCAAACTGCCTTGAAAATCTATCCCGAATTTGTACCAGCGCTCAGCAATATGGCTGCTGCTTATTTAGAATTAGGGGAATTTGATAAAGCCGCTGAGTGCTATAAAAAAGCTGGGGAAATTGATCCTAAATATGCAAACACTATGGAAAACTTAAAACAACTTAAGGAGATTTAAACCACTGTTTGATTATCCAATTAGTATTGTCCCGTGATTTATTTTCAGCGCACTTTCAAAATAGTGGTTTCTAATATTTTTCCGTAGGTACTGTCTACTCAATGTTGAAGAATGTCTTGTATTCCTTCTCATTAAAGCCAACGAGAAACTTATCATTATCTAAAATAAGAAATGGATACGCTACGTGGCGACAACCAGATTTATCCTTTAATTCGTCACGCAGGTCACCTACAATTTTCTTTTCTAATTGATCTACAAATACATATTGGAAGTCGATTGAATTTTCCTTTAAGAATGCAAGAGCACGTTTGCAAAAAGCGCATGTACTTAACGCATAAAGTTTCACATTATGGCTCTTATTATTTCCATGAACATGAATGAATTCAATCAATTGAAACACCAAAATATTAATGCTTGTGATTCATTCAATATTGAACATTTCATTGTACTTAGCTTCAATAAAGCCCTGTATATACCTTTCGTCATCAACTATTAAGAATGGGTAAGATACAACACGTCCGAATTTCTCATGTAAATCGGCTCGCAATTTTTTGATAATTTCTCTATCTATATAGTCCACATAAACATACTCAAATTCAATAGAATGATCTTTTAGGAAGCTCATAACTCGATGACAGTGCGCGCACGTTGACAAAGCATAGAGTTTAAGTTTCCAACTCTTATTTTCGCCTGGAACCCGGGTGAATTCTATTTCAGATGACATAAGATATGCCTTAATTGAAATTATGAAAGCTGAGTTGTGTATAAGTCAGATTTTGAGAGCTGTCTGTTGCCATTTTTTTGTTTCTGCTGTCGGCTTATAAATCGTGCTGATGCGTTTCCATTATATCTAATAAGTTTTCGTATTTCTCTGTATTGAATCCAACCATGCATTCCTCACCATCGATGACTAAGAAAGGAAAGGCAACTCTTCGATTATATTTTCCTTTTAATTCGTCAACGATTTTATCTCTAGTTTTTCGGTCAAGCTTATCAACATAAACATACTCAAATTCAACAGAATTATCGCGTAAAAACGCAAGAGCCCGTTTACAAAAACCACAAGTCGAGAGCGCATAAACAGTAATTTTACAACCTTTTTTTTCACCGGTTTCGTGAGTAAATGATATTTCAGATGACATAAAATCTAGTGTGTTAGATTATAGTTTTTAAGATTTTTGAAAGGGGAACGCCCAAGCGGTTTTTCTACATAATTAATTGGATATGCCTCATTTTATTATTGTATTATGGATATTGCAATACGAGACCTACGCCTACCTCTTTGAGATCTACAACTCTTGAGAGTTCGATTTTTGAATTTAAATCAGTACAATGGCAAGCATGCACTTTTTCAGGCTGTAATTCATTCATGTAATGCAATGTGCCTTGTAACTGTTCTTTTGAAGGATTAAGTAGATGAAAACCCCCAATTATATCAATTACTCTATTTTCTTCACAAATTTTCTTAGAATATTCCACGATATTACAAATTCCGGCGTGGGAGCAACCCGTAATAATCACTAAACCTTTTCGTGATTTATAAGCTAAAGCAGAATCATCCAATAAATAATCATCATCTAAGATTGATCCCACAATTTTGCCGATTGGACTTTTGGCTTCAAAATCATTTGTTCTTTCAATTTGTCCGAGAAAAACGAGTCTTTCAGTTAACCATACAGGATCTTTACTCAATTCGAGTTTGAGATGGTTTGCTATTTTTTCTTCTGAAAAAATAGAACCAATTTCTTTCAAACTTTTTATTCTTCTTGTTGAAAATATTAAAGGATGCGCAACAAGAGTCGGTTTTTTATAACTAATTCCTTCAAACTCTGCTTCTGTATAAAGTTGCGCGAGAGGAACTAAGCCCCATGTATGATCCAAGTGCCCATGAGAAAGAACTATGAAATCAATGTCCAATAGATCGATTTTCATTTTTTGTGCATTCTTAATAAACGCATCTGAATATCCTACATCAAACAGAATTTTTTTGTTTCCATCTTCAATAAAATATGATACAGCAGGCTCGCCGTAGAAATATCGATCTATTAAAGTATTATTATCCACAAGAACTGTTAATTTCATTGTGTTCTCCTCAATAGTAACATTGAAATTAACTATATAATTCAAGATCCCTCCTATAGAGAACGATTAAAATATTATAATTAAAAGTAGGTGGAATCCGAATGAGTGCTGTTTCAGGCGATTCAAAGGGACAGTTATCATATGAAGAATGTCTAGAGGTATTGGGTGAAGATATAAATGGACTCACAGAAACTGAAGCAGGCTCCCGGCTTGCACAATACGGATTTAATAAATTAACAGAGGAAGAGGAAAAAAATCCGATCTTCATGTTTATTGCGCAGTTTAAGTCGCCTCTCGTTTACGTATTAATCTTTGCAGCCGTATTATCGCTTTTTATGGAAGAATTAATTGATTTTTTTGTAATTATGGCTATTTTGTTCGCAAATGCGGTGATTGGATTTACACAGGAATGGAAAAGTGAAAAAACCATACGCGCGATCCATTCATTGATTGAGGATAAGAGATATAATGCTACTTTCCGCGGGCCAAAAAGTTCCTGCTGATGCAAGAATTCTATTCGAAAGAAATCTGCATGTAGACGAGAGTTTGCTGACTGGGGAAAGCGTCCCCATAAAGAAAGATACTGTATGTCTAATCGAGGATCCATACTACTATGAGCAAGTCAACATGGTATTTTCGGGCTCTTTCGTTACCGAAGGTCGAGCTAGAGTCATCGTTGCCGCCACAGGCGATAATACAGAATTAGGGAAGATTCACAAAGAACTTCAGGGAATTCAGGAGAAACCATCTCCGATGGCAATTCGTACAAAACGCCTTAGTTTATTTTTCCTCGGTCTTGCATTGTCATTTGTCGGTTTAGTAATTGGATTAGGACTCTATCGGGGACTTGCGGGGGCAGAACTTGCACTCTTAGCACTCGCTAGTCTCGTGTCAGCGATCCCTGAAGGATTATTAGCGGTTCTCACCATCGTTTTAGCTATAGGCATAACTAGACTCGCACGACAAAATGTAATTGTAAGAAACTTAGGAACAGTTGAAACACTCGGCATCACGAATGTAATTTGCTCAGACAAGACTGGTACACTCACTAAAAACGAGATGATGGTTCGTCGAATTTATACGAAAGGACAAATCTATGAGGCAAGCGGAAGCGGATATGACCCGCTTAGTGGTGGAATTTATCTTGAGGGCTATGGACCAGAAGGATGCCTACGTTCTCCAGGTTTTTGTTACCCTGAAGAAGCAGCGCCTCCAGGGGCATACGAGCCAATTAATAAAGATACTTTGAAACAATATCCTGACTTAGAAAGATTGTTGATATACATGGCTTTAGCTAACGATGCTGAAGTATATGCCGAATGTGAAGGAGGAGGACGCTGTACTGTGGTGGAGAAACATGATGCACCACACTTTTGGCGAGTTAAAGGCTCACCTACTGAGGCAGCATTGATTGTAGCACTCGAAAAAATTGGTTTACATAAGCATATACTCGACGAAATGTGGCCACGCATTGCTGAAATTCCGTTTTCTAGCGCAAGGAAATACATGGCAACTCTCCATGAGCTTGGCCCTATGATGTATGATGGGAGAGAAAATGGGAGAGAATTTGAAAACAAGAACCTAGTAATCGTTAAAGGTGCACCTGAAGCCCTACAAAATTTCGCTAAAGAGATGCCAGCTAAATGCCAAACTATTGTAGATGAATATGCCTCACAAGGTCTACGAATACTGGCTTGCGCAGCTAAATATGTACCAACCAACGTGCGTCAAATTACTAAAGATGATCTTGAAGGGATAGAGTTTGTTGGGTTGGTCGGTATAAATGACCCACCACGAGAAGAGGTTCGTGATTACATCGAAAGAAGTAAACTAGCAGGAATTTCTGTTAAGATGATTACTGGTGATAACGAACTAACGGCAAACGCTATCGCTGAAGAGATTGGTCTAATAAATCCAGATTCTGGTGGTAAAGCTTCATTCAGAGGCGATAGTTTAGATCAAATGAATGATGAAGAATTGAAACAAGTTGTTACTGAAGCCAAGGTGTTTTCTCGAACGAATCCGATACACAAATTACGAATTGTTAAAGCACTTCAGGAACAGGGTTCTATCGTTGCAATGACAGGAGATGGAATAAATGACAGTCCAGCGCTAAAACAAGCTGACATAGGAATTGCAATGGGGATTACAGGTACCGATATTGCTAAAGAAGCTGCTGATGTCGTTTTGCAAGATGAAAAATTTGAGGCTGTTGTTGACGGCATAGACCAAGGGCGGCATATTTTTAATAATTTCAGGCGTGTTGCGCTCTATCTACTTTCGACTAATATAGGAGAACTTTTGCTCCTCATTTTAACTTTAGCGATCTTTCTCCATCCTGTTTTACTTCTGCCCATTCAAATTCTTTGGATCAACCTTGCGACTGACGGATTTCTGGATATTTCACTTGCTATGGAGCCAAAGGAGGAAGGACTTCTAGATAGACCGCCAAGATCGCTTGATCAGCGGATATTATCACGGGATACTGTCAAATTGGGACTTTTCTACGCATTAATAATGGTAGTGGGTAGTCTAATGGTTTATTTTTATCTTATATTCCAAGATACTCCTGCAGCGAAAATAAGAACCGCAATTTTTGTAGTTTTGATTATTTTCCAGTGGTTTAATGCTTTCAATTGTCGATCTCATAACAAATCGGTATTCTCAGTTGGGATCTTTAAGAACAAGACTCTATGGGGTTTCCTGGTTATTGACGTACTTCTTGTCGCTATTTTGTTCGTTATTCCTCCATTAACACTCGCATTTGAGCTAGTACCGCTTGGAATCATGGATTGGAGTATTATAGCATTTATAGGCTCTACTATATGGATCATTGACGAGATTAGGAAAAAATTTCAATTGTTCACTGTGCAGGACTAACCTATAAGTGTTTGAAAAGAATATATTTTCAAAATGAGAATAGTAAATATATCGAGGGACTTATTTATGATGCAATCAAGATTAGATAGTCGTATTAAAAAAGTTATCGAAACTGCAATCCTGCACCGTACTTTTACAGAAGAAGAAATGCTGAAAAAAGGTATTGAATTCATAGTGTTCACATTAAATTACCAAAAGTATGTTAAAGCAGGGAATGATTTGTAATGAACACTACAGCATTTTTTGACATACTAAAGACACTTACAGCTTATTTTGCCGAACAAAAAATCCCATATGTAATAGTTGGAGGAATTAGTGTGAACTACCTCACGCTAAAGCTGTGAGGCTTCCTGCTTCAACGACCGAACTTGCGGTGACATAGGGAATACCGTTTAAGAACCCAGGTGGTTTTTTGCTTTTAAAGAGGATTAATCATTGACATAGGCTTGATTTTTGGCTTCTTTGCCTTTTTGTAGTAAGTTAACTTTACCAGTTCCGTTGCCATAACATATCCAAATACGACTAGAATCAAGGTGCCGAGTATGACCAAAGGAAGCCAGATAAATTCAAAAAGACTGTTAATAGGTAGATAAATCAACGCAAAGGTTACTAACAGGGTGAACAAAGATGCCCAAGCCAATAGCTTACTTGGAGGTGTACCTTTCAAAAATAATTTGTTGGTTCGTATCATGAATAAGACGCACACTTCTGATAAGATGATTTCTGCAAACAAAGCTGTTCGGAAGAGTTCATTATTTACGTTAAAAACGAAAAGTAATAGCAAAATAAACACAATATCAAAAACTGAGCTTACTATACCAAGTAATCCGCCAAATTTAAAGATGTAATTTGTGTCCCATCTTTTTGGTCTTATTAATTCTTCCTTTTCAACATTGTCTGTTGAAACAGCAATGGTAGGCGCATCTGTTAAAAAGTTCGATAAGATTAATTGCGCTGGCAGTAGAGGTAGGAAGCGCAATACTGTTGATGCACCTCCGACGGTAAAAAGATTACCAAAGTTCCCTGAGACAGTATAGAGGAGATACTTGACTATATTCCCAAATATTCTTCTACCTTCTATGACGCCGTCGACTATTACCTTCAAACTTTTCTGGAGCAAAATAATGTCTGCGACATCTTTTGCAATATCGGATCCTTGATCTACAGCTATCCCTACATCAGCCTCTTTAAGTGCTGGGGCATCGTTTACCCCATCACCCAGGCAAGCAGTAATTCTTCCGTTTTTTCTTAAAGCCTTAACCACTCTATATTTATGTTCAGGAGTTGCTCTACAAAAGACGACTACTTTCTTTACCTTTTCTTGAAGTTCAATGTCTGTAATTTTGTCAAGCTCTTGACCAAGCATTATTTCCTCATCAGTCAAGTCTAGTCCAACTAGACGGGCGATTTCCTTAGAAACATAAGGCCCATCACCTGTCAAAATTTTGAATTCGATTCCGAGATCCTTACTAAGTTTAATAGCTTCCTTTGCCGATTCCTTAGGAGGATCCATGAACGCAATGTAGCCAAGTAATGTAAGTCCGAATTCGTCGTCTAGGTTGTAATTTTCCTTTTCTTCAATTTCTTTGAAGGCAACCGCAATAACTCTATAACCTTTGCTTCCATATTCCTCATAGAGTTTTCTAGCAGACTCTTTGTCTGCTAGAAGAAGAACCTCATCATTCTGCCACACGTGGGTTGAAAAGTCAATTATGTATTCAGGAGCACCCTTCGATATGAAGATCGTTTTATTTGTTCTTACAACAACACTCATTCTTTTCCGATTTGAGTCAAAAGGGAATTCCTTTATAATGGAGTATTCTTCGAGTTTCTTTGTGTCGAATTGTTTTTTTGCATAGTTCCAAATGGCCATATCAAGTGGATTGCCTGTGTTACTTTCCTTTTTTATCGAGTTACACAAGAGCGAATAAAGAATCAATTTATCCATTGGATTTCCATTAACATTCATATATTTTTCAAGAGTTAGTTTGTTCTCAGTGATCGTTCCTGTTTTATCAGTACAAATAACATCAATATTACCGAGATCTTCAACGGAGACTAGTCTCTTTACGATAACATCTTTTTTAGCTAGAAGAAGTGCTCCGCTCGAAAGTGTTATGGTTATAATTATTGGCAATGCTTCTGGAATCATGCCAACAGCCAAAGCTAACGCAAATAGAATAATACTGAGAATATCTCTTATAAAAATGACGTTAATAATAAAAATTAGAACAACACTTGCCAAAACGATTCTTAATAGTGTATAACTTAGGCTCTTCAGGTCTTTTTGAAACTCACTTTCTCTTTTTATTTTCTTCAAGAGCTGTGCGGTTTTCCCCAGGTATGTGTTTTTACCTGTAGCTACAATAACACCGATGCCCTCTCCAGTTCTAACATAGGTACCCATGAATGCGATATTTTTCAGTTCATGTATAGCGGGGCTTTCAACTGATGTTTCTTGAAACTGTTTTCGAACAGGATACGACTCTCCTGTCAACGCTGATTCATCAATAAACAATTCATTTATATCTAGAAACCTCATATCGGCAGGAACCACATCACCCGTTTCCAGCAAAACTATATCTCCAGGAACCAGTTCCTTGATATCGATCTGCCGCCTCTCGCTCTCGCGTATAACTCTTGCATTGAACTTAACATAAGTTCTAAGTCGCTCCAGCGCCTTCTCTGATCTATATTCTTGAAAGAAACCTAGAAACCCATTAAGGAACACTATGCCTATAATAATCACTGTATCCGTAAGATCTCCTAGAAATGCTGCAACAATACTTGCACCCATCAGAAGTAAGATTAACGGATTTTTAAATTGAGATAAGAGAACAAAAAAGCTGGTTCTAATCTTTGGCTTGGCTATTTCGTTAAAACCGTACTGGGCTTGGAGTTCATTAACTTGATATTCGCTTAACCCTTTCTCAGAACTGTTAAACTGATCTAAAACATCTTTACTTGACATTGCCCAGTATTTTTTCTGATACATGTATAAACATTGATGAATAGAAATATTTAAACAAAATGTTACGGATACAGTGTGTATCTGGTTTTTTAAAAAATGAATTCATTCAAACTTAGGTTCGCTTTTAAAGCTATGCAATACTAAAATCATCGCAAATATGAAAGCAATTAACAGATATGTAAATGATGCAGAGTCCATATTTTGTAGTGTATTTCCAAAGACGTTTAAAGCCGCATAGATGATGTTACCCATTGTAAAGTAATAGAAATCGCGTTTTTCTTCATAATTCTTTATGGCAAGTATCGCTGCGCTTATTGTTATTATGATTCCCATAGGAAGAAGTATAAAATCAGAGTTTATGATGGCAAAGAGTACAGCACCTACAATAGCAATGATCAACATGCCTGTGGCGAAATAATAGCCTCTTTGACTAAGAGAGTTATTAGACAAAATCAGATACCCTGCAATTATTAACAGTCCAGCCATTAAAAATTCAGACGTCCAATGAAAGCCAAAACTTATAATGTTTGCATCTAAATCAGGCACATTAGCTGTGACAATTAAAATAGCCCAGTAGAGTATATTTATAATTCCGACAGTTATTGAATACATTGCTGTAATCTTCTTCAAATTCAGTTTGTATTCCTCATATCACAATTTTTTCTTCGAGTGTCCCTAAGATCTATGCTGAAATAAAATAGTTATAAAAATGAAGATGTCCATATAAAAATCATAACGTAAGTAAAATGTTGGTGATGAACTAATGTTTCAACCTTATTGGTTTCCGTTTTTCTTTGTCCCCTTTATGGCAGCCATTTTCATAGTAGCCATTCTTTTGGCAGTATGGGTGTACAGAGATGCCGAAAAGAGAGGAGAGAGCGGTATATTGTGGTTAATCATTGTTTTAATCACAGGGATAATCGGTTTGATAATTTGGTTGATTGTCCGAGGTGATAAACCAGTGATTTCATCAGAACCGACTACAAAAGTACCTCCACCCCCCCAGACAGTACAGACTACTCAGACAACTGGCGCCCAGTTTTGTCCAAATTGTGGAGCAAGTATCCAACCTAATTCGATTTTCTGTGCAAACTGCGGGGCAAGTCTTGAATAACTCTGCGTCATTCGTGTCATTTCGAAAAGACACATAGCTTTCTTTTTCTCTTAAGCTACTTAAGCGTTTTTTAAGCGCTTATAGAAACCTTCATTTTGATATAAAGCTGTAAATATCTGTCCGCGAACAGTTCATCGCAAAATGTGAGGCTAATCATTGGAGTTCCCCTGCAAAGAGCAACAAAGGATTTTTTGTTGATATTATTTCAAAAAAGGGAAAACTAAATTATTATGTGAGTACCAAAAAATATTAGTTTTTCTTTCATTATAGAGAAGCAATTAACCTGTAATGAGAATAGTTATTGAAGTTGATATTGGGAGTGTGATGAAATATGGACGATGTTTGGTTTGGCTACCACTTGCCGCCTGAAGGTATTAATTTCGAAGATATGAAGAATGCCTGTCTTACAGCAGAACGATCAGGACTTGATCTCTTCACGATTACAGATCACTTTATGAATATGGCAAACCCAATGGGAAAAGAGAACCATCCTCTTGAATGTTGGACCTTGTTGGGAGCTCTTGCCGCAATAACTAGTAAGATTAGATTAGGACCATTAGTGTCCTGTTATGGCTATAGAGCACCTACTCTTCTAGGAAAAATTGCAACGACTGTTGATATTATTAGCAATGGAAGACTTGTGATGGGATTGGGGGCAGGATGGCACGAACCTGAGTTTAAAGGATTTTATGGAAGATTTCCACCTACGAAAGAACGTCTACAAGGCTTTGAAGACACCCTTGGTATAGTTTACTCAATGTTCAAAAACGAACATACCACTTACAAAGGGAAGATTTTTTCAACAGAAAATACATTGAACAGTCCACGGCCAATTCAAGAACATATACCGATATTGATAGGTGCTTTTGGGGAGAAAATGATTAGATTAGCGACACAGTACGCCGATATTATTCATTGCAGCTTTGATCCAAGCCCAGAATATTTAGCTCAACAAAAGCAAAAGATAATAACTGGATGTGAAAAAACAGGAAGAAATCCCCAGGAAATTCGAATAGGGTCAGGATATACAATCTGGTTGGATCCAACTGAAGAAGAGACCAAACAGCGAGTCAAAAGACTGCAAGTAAGGATGAACATACCCGAAGAAACAGCAAGACAAATTGTTGCAAATGCCCCCTCAACACCAGAAGAACATATAGAAACAATTCAGAAAGCAATCAATGACGGAATATCAGTTTTCACATTCATGGGATCTCCAGATAAACTAAAAACTTTCGTAGATGAAGTAGTCTCAAAGCTGAAATAATTGTTTCTAGAATTTACTTAAACCTTTTTGCGTGAACACCGCTTTACGAATTGTAAGAGGCGATTTTTTAGATAAAACTGAAAAGTTTCTGCGATACTTTTTCAAGATCTTTTTTTCTCTTGTAGACGGGTACCTCATTTTCACGATAAACAGCTAAGTTTTCTTCAAATGTAGGTTTCGGGTTAATATAGAACACACCTAAGGGATATTTACCTTTTTCTGTTGCCCTTCTAAAAGCCTCTATTCTGTCAGAGGGATCGAATGTATCTTCTAGATAATATGTATTCTCTTGAAACCACTTAAAGGTGTTTAATTTATTGAAAGTCACACAAGGTTGAAAGATGTCCACATGGGTGTATCCCTTATGGGTTATCGCCTTCTTCAAGATCTCTTTAGTTTGTTCTTTATCACCGCAAAATGCTCGTGCAACAAAAGAGGCATTTAACGCTATTGCAAATGTCAAAGGATTGAAAGGTTCAACGAACACCCCTAAATTCTGCATCTTAGTTACATATCCAAGTTGAGAGGTAGGCGACGCTTGTCCCTTTGTAAGACCAAAAACCATATTGTTGTGAACAATATTTGTCACATTTATATTTCTACGGATGGCATGAATTAAATGATTGCCACCCTCACCATAAGTGCATCCATCCCCGCTTTCAACTATAACTGTCAACTCTGGATTTACGGCTTTTATTGCCATAGCTACTGGTAAAGCACGCCCGTGAAGTCCATTAAAGAAGTTCATTTTAGTAAAATGTGCCATTTTTGCAGCTTGGCCGATGCCGGTAACCAGCACAATTTCTTCCGGCTTCAAGTCAAGCTCAGTTAGGACTCCCTTTAGGATATTCATGATGAGAAAATTTCCGCAACCGGGGCACCAATGATAATCAATATCACCCATATCAAATGCTGTGTTATCCAATAAATTCACCTTTCTATAATTTCACTATTTTTTCCAATTTCTCAACTAGTTCTTCGACAGAAAAAGGCAAGCCGTTATATTTCAGAATTTTGGCATCGATTTCGATTCCTGTATGTTGTTTGATCAACTTACCAAACTGTGACGTTGCATTATTCTCGATTATAACAGTTTTTTCGGCTTTTTTAAGATATTTTGAAAGATCAGGGTATAGCGGATATACCTGTTTGAAGTGCAAGAATGAGATATCCCTTTCGCCCAACAATTCCATCGCTTCTTTGATTAAATGGAATGTAGATCCCCAACCTATTAAGAGTATCTTATAAGTTTCGCTCCCGATCAATTCTGGGAGTATTACATCATTCTCTAGAAGTTTTAACTTTGTGAGTCTCTTCTCAACCATTTTTATTCTCATATAATGGAGATCTTCAGAGATATGACCTTCTTCGTCATGTTCATGACTGTCAGCAGCAACTAAGCCTTCACCAAAACCAGGAATGCCACGAGGAGATATTCCGCTTTCAGTTAATTCGTATCGTCTGTAATCCTTCTCTGTTTTTACTATATGATGTTCTATTTTAATTCTTGTGAGGTCTAGCGGAGGGAAATTATAGTAAAAATTCACTAAATAATTATCAGTAAGTATGAATACAGGAACTTGATACTTATCTGCAAGATTGAACGCGTCTTGGGTAAGATAGAAGGCATCATCTATTTTGCCTGGCGCAAGAATAATTCTTGGAAAGAAACCATGCCCTGCATACAGAGCAAGTTCGAGATCTCCTTGTTCTGTCCTAGTGGGCAATCCAGTTGCAGGTCCAGGTCTTTGAGATAAGTGGATAACTACTGGTGTTTCAGTAACGCCTGCAAGACTTAGGCCTTCGGACATCAGGGCAAACCCTCCACCAGAAGTGGTCACCATTCCCCGTCCTCCCGCATACCATGCTCCGATCGTCGCATTTATGCCCGAAATCTCGTCTTCTATTTGTTCAACTACAATGTCAAACTCTACTGCTTCTCCAGCAAGAAATCTCAATACCCCTGTTGCAGGAGCCATTGGATAGCCCACAATGAAATTACAGCCCCCCGCTATAGCACCCATTGCAACCGCTTCTGTTCCATCCATTAATAGTTCATCACGAACGTGTGGATTCTTTTGAAGCCCAATAACAATTCTTTGATCCGCTTTTAGTTCTTTTGCAAGTTCAAATCCTTTTTTTGCTGCCGCAATATTGTTACTTACAATCTTCTCGCCTTTACTCGAAAAACGTTGTTTCAGAAAGTCCTCAACAAGCCCTTCTTCAACATTAAGAAGACAAGCAATCAATCCAATTACCACTATATTTGCATAGATCTTTCCGCCGAGTTTTACAGCAATATCAGTAAAAGGGACTTCAACTTCGCAGTCTGTACATTCAAGTGCACCTTCAATATTTTCCTGCTCGCCAACAATTATTGTATCAGTTGTAATTCTTTTTCGTAAATGTAGTATGGCATCCTTCGTAAGAGGGATAAGGATGTCAATTCTATCAATATAAGCAGCAACTCTTTTCGATGATACTCGTATTTCAGTAGAATTAATTCCACCTCGGACACGAGACATGTATTCCTTTGTTGAAAATACATTATAACCGGTAGTTTTCATTATTGAAATCAAAAGGTTCTCGAAGGTTTCAATTCCCTGTCCTGCAGCACCTGCGAGTACGATAGAAATGTCATCCTTTTTATTAACGGAAAAAGAAGAAGTCTTCATAGAAAAAACTATACCTTTACCTGTGTTTAAAAAAACTTGTGTTTCAGGAATATTCCTTTAGAGTTCTACAGAGATCGTAGAACATAGTATTAAATAGACTAAATATATAGAGAGAATAATCAATCTCAATATTCTTTTCACGATTTTTAGAAGAAAGAGGAGGTATTTGTGTGCTAGATTTATCTGATCTTCCCGTAATTGATGACCATGCTCACATGTTTGGTCCAGATGCCAAAGATGCCAACCCAGTAAGAAGTTTCACGATGCTAGAAAAACCGAAAGACATAGAACATCAACTTCTTTATCATTGCGCAGCCCGAGCTCTTGCGAAACTTTATGGGTGCAAGCCTGACGAAGAAGAGATATTCAAACTTAGGAAAGCGAAAACAAAAAATAACTTCGAAGAATTTGTCGCGGATATTTTCCAGAAGGCAAATATTGAGGCACTTATTGTCGATCCGGGTTATCCACCCACAATTACTGTGGAAGAATTCCAAGATATCGTTCCTGTTAAGGTATATTCTGTTGAGCGAATTGATGAACACTTATTTGATGAGGTTATGGGAGAATCCAACACTTTTGATGATGTATTGGACACATTCCATGAACAATTAGATCAATGGTTTAAGAAAAAGGACGTTGTAGGTTTAAAAACGATCACCGCTTATATTACAGGTCTCAATATTCCAAGAATTGATCGTGATCGTGCAGCGGAGATTTTCAAAGAGTTCCAGGAGGACAAAAAACGTTGGATTGTCGAATTTGGCTTCGGTCAAAAGCATTATATTGGACCTTTTGAAATGCGGATCTTTCTGTTCTGGGAAGCTTTAGCCAGATGTGCAGAGAAGAAGGTACCATTCCAAATCCATACTGGTGATGGCGATATGGATATGAAGGACATGAAAGAAGCAAGCGCTCTCCTTCTTCAAAAGAGTGTTTTAAACGATGAAATAGCAAAACAGGTGGAACTTGTCCTGGTCCATAGCAGTTATCCAGAAGTGGAGTTTGCTAGTTATCTTAGTTATGTATATACGAACGTCCATATAGATCTCTCGCATCTGAACCCTTTTCTAAATGTACTTGTTGGTCGAAAAATTGAGGAAGCTTTTATGTGGACCCCCTTTAGTCGCATTTTATATGGTACGGACGCGTATGGTATTCCCGAATTTTACTGGTTCGGTGTAATGAACTTTAAAAAAGAGTTGGAAAGAGTTCTCGGATATTTAGTAGCTAGAGATGCGCTTGATGAAGATTATGCGTATAAAGCGGCTGGAATGATTCTATCAGAAAACGCAAAAAAACTTTATGACCTATAAATTATATAGGCACTTAATTCAATCATTCTAGTCCTTCTTATTTCTTTCACATATGAAAAAACTAGACTGCGCTATTTTTGAAGCAACACATGTTTCTGCACCAAAATACGCAGGAAAAAATAAAGCAAATCCGACTGCCATCACGTTAGCAGCAGTTATGATGCTTAGACATATAGGAGAAGTGGAAGCTGCAAATAAGATTGAAAATGCAATTTCTGCTACAATTGCTGAAGGCAAATATGTCACATACGATTTAAAGCCTCCAGAAAAAAGAAATGAAGCCGTGGGCACAAAAGAATACTGCAACGCTGTGATTTCAAATATTGATGAACAATTGCAGGAGGAATAATCCGGAAATAATTGAGTTTACTTCTTCTCGCAAAGTTAAAAAAGATAGGTATAAGAAGGATAGTGCGTCTGATATCAGTGATATATGGAGTTCGATGTCTTTGACGAGCGAGCATGTCATTCATCAGTTATTTAAAACTGCTGCTGATTATGCCAAAAAAGCTGTGGAGCTTGATCGCGCAAATCAGTTTGAGCAGGCCAAAACGCTGTATATAGCTGCAGCAGAGCATTTGCAGCGAATCCTCGAACTAGAACAAAATGAAAAAATGAGAAACATGTATTTTCGCAAAGCTAAGCTATATCTCACACGAGCAAAAGAAATACGAGAACTATTAAGAGGCCCAATAGAAGATGAAGCAGAAGCAAAGATAGATGAAGCAGAAGAGATTTTGCCAAGTGTAAGTGAAATAACCGAAGAGAAACCAGCTGCCCCAATCTCTAGTGATGTTCATGTTGACTCTCAGGCTCAGGAAATTAGCGAT